>UEXM01001246.1_pt1 | contig 22458 bp, 16 predicted proteins | sample 1796661 | NCBI WGS metagenome assembly UEXM01 (sample SAMEA4772469, study PRJEB27181) | metagenome | reverse complement strand
CCAAGGCCAACGCTGAGGCCGAAGTTAAGGCCATGGCCGAAGTCAATGGAAACTGTGCAAAGGCTAACGCAAATGTGAATGCCAATGCCAAAGAGAACGCCAGCGAAAAAGCCTGGTTCAACTTCTGGGATGAAGTCATTCGCTTTGCGAAAAAAAGGGCCGCAATTTGCGGCCCTTTTTTATTGCTTGAAATACAGAATTCAATACTGATTGACGCTGCCGCTCTCGCCCACCAGCACCACGTCGGCAGGCCGTTTGGCAAACAGCCCATTGGTAACCACGCCGACAATATTATTGATTTTCTCTTCCATCTCGATGGGATTAAGAATATCCAGATTGTGCACGTCGAGAATGATGTTGCCGTTGTCGGTAACAAAGTCTTCCCGGTACTCTGGCTGACCACCCAGAGCGACCAGTTTACGAGCCACATGGGAGCGTGCCATGGGGATCACTTCCACCGGTAGCGGGAATTTCCCCAGCCGTTTTACTTGCTTGGACCCATCAACAATACAGATAAACTGTCGGGCCACAGCGGCGACAATTTTTTCGCGAGTCAGTGCGCCGCCACCGCCCTTGATCATTTCCCGATGGCTGTTTACTTCATCGGCGCCGTCCACATACACCGGCAAGCTGTCCACGTCGTTCAGTGACAACACCGGAATGCCGTGACTCTTGAGTCGTTCTGCGGTGGCGTCGGAGCTTGCCACGGCACCCTTGATGCGGTCTTTCAGGCTGGCCAGGCCGTCGATGAAGAAGTTGGCGGTGGAGCCGGTCCCCACGCCGATGACTTCGCCCTCGGGTACAAAGCGGAGCGCCGCCTCGGCGACCTGTTTTTTCAGCGCATCCTGGTCCATGAAATTGTCCTGTCGTGCGGGTAAAAGAAATGTGCGGGAATTATAGGGCAGGCGTGGCGATGACTCGACCCTGGAGAGTCCCGACCTATCGCATTTATCCCGGCCAGCCCCTAGACTAGACCCTTCTGCGCACCAAACACCAACCCGGAACTCCCCATGCTGGATAAATACGTCAAACGGATACTGCAATCCCGCGTCTACGACGTGGCGGTGGAAACCCCCATCCATGCGGCGCCGTTGATTTCCAAGCGTATTGGCAACCGCGTGTTGCTCAAGCGGGAAGACCTGCAGCCGGTGTTTTCCTTCAAGCTGCGCGGCGCCTATAACAAGCTTTGTCAGCTCAACGATGAGCAGCTTCAGCGCGGGGTGATCTGTGCCTCCGCCGGCAACCATGCTCAGGGGCTGGCGCTGGCAGCCAGTTCCATGGGTATCAAGGCTACCATCGTGATGCCGCGCACTACGCCGGACATCAAGGTGAACTCGGTGCGCAATCATGGTGGAAAGGCGGTGCTCTACGGCGACAGTTTCGATGAGGCTCTCGCTCATGCCCGCAAGCTGGAAGCGCGTGACAACCTGACCTTTGTGCACCCCTATGACGATCCGGATGTGATTGCCGGGCAGGGCACGGTCGGTATGGAAATCCTGCGTCAGCAAAGTCGCGACCTGGATGCCATCTTTATCCCTGTGGGCGGCGGGGGGCTGGCCGCCGGTGTGGCGGCCTATGTGAAATATGTGCGCCCGGATGTGAAAATCATCGCGGTAGAACCGGAAGATGCCGCCTGCCTGAAGGTGGCGCTTGAGAAAAATCGCCGTGCAATCCTGCCTGAGGTGGGGTTGTTTGCCGATGGCGTGGCGGTGAAACAGATTGGCAAGGAAACCTTCAAGATCCTGCGTCACCACGTGGATGAAGTGATTACCGCCACCACCGATGAAATCTGTGCGGCCATCAAGGATGCCTTCGAGGATACCCGGGCCATCTGCGAGCCCGCCGGCGCGTTGGCCCTGGCCGGTCTGAAGAACTGGGTAGCCAAACACCAGGTGGAAAACCAGACCCTGGTGGCGATTCAGAGTGGCGCCAATGTGAATTTCGACCGTCTGCGCCATGTGTCAGAGCGGGCGGAGCTGGGTGAACAGCGCGAGGCTATTCTGGCGGTGACCATTCCCGAACGCCCTGGTGCGTTTCGTGCTTTCTGCCAGGCCCTGGGTCGGCGTGGTATTACCGAGTTCAACTACCGTTACAGCGATGACCGGGATGCCAACATCTTTGTGGGCATCCAGCTGCGACCGGGCGGGGAAGCCCTTCAGGCCTTGATGGCAGACCTGGAGGAGCGTGGTTACCCAGTGGTGGATATGAGCGGCAACGAAATGGCCAAGTTGCACATCCGCCATATGGTAGGAGGGCATGCGCCACGCCAGGATATGCAGGAAAGGCTGTTCCGGGTGGAATTTCCCGAACGCCCCGGTGCCCTGATGAAGTTTCTCCAGTCCCTGGGAGAGAAGTGGAATATCAGCCTGTTCCATTACCGTAACCATGGCGCGGCCTATGGCCGGGTGTTGGTGGGCTTTCAGGTGGAGGCCGGGAAGTATTCCCGACTGCTTGCTGATCTCAAAAAGGTGCCTTATCCCATGGTCGAGGAAAGCGACAACCCGGCCTACCGCCTGTTTCTGGACTAATACTGAACTAAATAGCGGTGGTTCGGTCACTCCATGGCGACTTTGCTGGAAGGCCAGAATTGAAATAGTTGGCACAATCACTATTTGCGTTTAAAGCGGGTGTTTTTAGCCAGTTAATGGGCCTTTTTGTTAAGAAACGTCAGCAAAGCCGGCTAAGTGCTTGACTTTACATTGCGAAATGATCAAATTTTGACCCGGTTGGCATTTTACATTTTGTAATAGCTTTAAGGTGACACTCTTGTTACGACTTTCGGGTCGCTTTGAGTATTGCTGTACCGCTTTTTGGGGATAGAAAAATGAAGAAGAAGCCGGACGCCCTGGTGCTACTGGCTGTGATATTCGGCTTGGGCGTGCTGATCAGCAGCCTGACCTACGGCGGCAACGAAAACGATTACCAACGCTACGCAGATAGCGCCGGCGTTGTTGTCAGTCACATCCAGTAGTAACAGTCAGATCTACCGGTTGGTCCCACGGGGCTACCGGTAGCGTTCCCTCCGTAACCTTTTGAAAGTCATAACCCACCGCCACCAGTATGGGTCGCCTTGGCCTGCGCGCCAGCTCTGCCAGCGTGCGGTCGTAATACCCTCCCCCCATGCCTAGCCGATAGCCGCAGGCGTCAAACGCCACTGCAGGCAGCAGAATCACGTCCAGTGCCCACAACGCCCGACCCCGATAGTGGTGTGCCGGTTCGGCAATGCCGTAATGGTTGGGGTGCATGGGGTGGTGCCGCTGCCAGAGGCGAAACTGCAGGTGGCCACGGCGGATCGGGTCCAGGCGTGGCAGGTAGGTAGTGGCAAGCTGGAAGCGGTTGTGGTCGAGCCCGGGTAGCAGATCGAGCTCGCCGTCGTTGGCCAGATACAGCGCCAGATGGCGGGCCGGGCGATGGCCTAGTGCCTGATCCAGCTGAGCTCCGACACGGTGGCTGGCCCGGCGGCGCTGGCCAGGAGTCAGGGAGCGGCGTTGCTGTCGGAACTGGCGGCGCAGTTGCCGCCGCGTAGCTGCGGTCATGGGCTGGCCAATGCAGAAATAAAGGGTGCTTCCCGGTCCGCCGCTGCGGGTTTGACCCTTGAACCGCAGGTTCAAGGTGGAGGCAGCAACCCCACCTTCAGGCTTTCCGCTCAATAGGCGGACATGCACACAGGCAGGGCAATATTTGCCCCCGGGTATTACTTTATCGGCTCGGGGACATGACCCTCTGGCGAACGGGCCAGGAAGCACTCGGGTGCAGTATAACAGTGGTATCGGGGACAGGTCAGGACTTGACAGGGAAAGGATTTCGTTGGCCTTTACTCGGAGTCGCTGTAGGAGTTCCCTTCCAGGGGACGAACCACGCGTCAGCGTGGAAATCGCCCGCAGGGCGATCAGGGATGCCGGGGATCGACAGGTCTTTCCAGAAAGGAATGCGTGTTGGTCGGGGCTTTTCCTCGCCAAGGCTCGGTTCGCGCCTCAAGCCGCGCTCCTACAGGGGGGGTAGAAACGTGGAGGGAAGAGACTACAGCTTGCGGCGGGCGTCTTCGAAGGCCTGGATTTCGTCTTCCAGGCGAGTGAGCAGGGCCTGGACGCGGGCTTCGCTTTCGGAGTCTTCGGACACCGCCTTGCGGGCGTTGAGCAATTCGTGGCTCATGTTCAGGGCGGTCATGATGGCAATGCGTTCCAGGCCGATCACATTGGCATCGCGGACTTCACGCAGTTGTTTGTCCAGATAGCGGGCGGCGGCGAGCAGGTTGTCCTGCTCACCGGCCGGGCAGGCGACGCGATACTCCTTGTCCAGTAGATGAATTACCAGGGAGTTTTCGTTAGACATGGCCGAGGGCACCGCATTGGCTGTGGATCAGTGTCAGGCAGGATGTCACGCTCAGGACTCCTGCTCCAGGGATTTCAGACGCGAAATAATGGCTTCGACCTTGTTGCGAGCCACATCGTTTTTTTTCAGCAGTTGGGCCCGTTCTTCCACCAGCTTGGCCTCGCGTTCATGCAAGGACTGGTTTTCCTGACGCAGGCGCGCACTGATGCGCAGCAGGTCATCGACGCGGGCTTCCAGTTGCCGTAGTTGTTGTTCCGTCGTCATGGCAAAATGTACGCTGTTCGCCTAAGGTGTGGACCTTTCTCGGCCCGGCGTTCCCGTAGAGCCTGTTTATTGGCCCTCACCCTGCCGGTATTTTCCGGCAATGGCATTCCCACCCGGATTACAGGTTGTTTCAACTATAGGTGTGGGGTTTGCAAGGGTCAACGAAATTCAATAGTGGTAGCCACTTAGCGCACATTATTCACGGGCTGCCTGAGAAGCTGTGCGGCGTCCGGACAGGAGCCGAGATAACCTTCCCATTCCCGCAAAACGGATAGAGTCATGTCCAACCCGATTGATTTTGAAGCCCTGGCCCAGGGCCTGGCTGCCGCCGGTGTGGCCCATTCCCCCAGTGAACTGCAAGGTGTCATGGCGGGGCTGCTGGCCACTGGCCATGGCGGTCACGATGAAGAAGTGATGGGCGTACTGGCGGCCCATACAGATATTGATGGTGGCTTTGACGGCGCTCTCTCGGTGGCACTGCTTTCATTGCGTGATCAGCTTCACGAAGGGTTCCAGGGTACCGGTCTCGATCTGGCGTTGTTGCTGCCCGGCGATGAAGAAGAGCTGGGCCTGCGTGTGGCGGCAGTGGCCCAGTGGTGCGAAGGCTTTCTGGTGGGGTTCGGTACCGGATCGGCCAACACCCATGACAAGGACCTGTCGCCGGGTATCCAGGAAGCCTTGTCCGACCTGGCAGCGATCAGTCAGGTGGCCACGCCGGACGATGACGGGGACGAGCAGGAAGATATGTTCGAGCAAGTGGCGGAGCATTGCCGGATGGCAGCACTGATGATTTACACTGAGCTGGTCATGCGCAACCAGGACAAGCCGGCACCAGCGCCGCAAACGCCACCTACCCGGCACTGAGAATCGCCGTTATCGCTGCCACTACCAAGGAGAGCTCTTGAGTATCAACCGTCAGGAATTCGATCGTCGCCGCCAGGAGCTGATGGGTATCATGGGGCCCAACAGCATTGCCATCCTGCCGGCTGCCCCGGAACGCACCCGTAATCGGGATGTGGAATACCCCTACCGGCAGAACAGCGATTTCTGGTACCTCACCGGTTTTGGCGAACCAGAAGCGATCATGGTGCTGCTGCCTGGCCGGGAGCACGGCGAGTATGTGCTGTTCTGCCGCGAACGCGATCGGGCCATGGAAATCTGGAACGGCTACCGGGCTGGGCCGGATGGTGCGGTGAGCGACTTCGATGCGGATGATGCTTTTCCCATCGGGGACATCGACGAGATCCTGCCGGGCCTGATCGAAGGCCGTGAACGGGTCTATTACGACCTGGGCCACGATGCGGAATTCGACCGCCGCCTGATGGGCTGGGTTAACAGTATCCGTGAGCGGGTCCGTTCCGGTGCCCAGCCGCCCGGAGAGTTCGTTGCCCTGGCCCACCATCTGCACGACATGCGCCTGTTCAAGAGCGCCGCTGAAATCAAGTTGATGCGCCGCGCTGCCAGCATTTCCGCAGGTGCCCATGTGCGCGCCATGCAGGCGGTCAAACCGGGCATGATGGAATACCAGCTGGAAGCGGAATACATCCACGAATTCATGCGCAACGGCTCACGCAGTCCCGCCTACCCGAGTATTGTCGGTGGCGGTGCCAATGGCTGCATCCTCCACTACATCGAAAACAGCCAGAAGCTGAAAAGCGGCGACCTGGTGCTAGTGGATGCCGGTTGCGAGCTGGAGAACTATGCCTCGGACATCACTCGTACCTTCCCGGTGAGCGGTACCTTCAGCAAACCGCAGCAAGCCTTGTACGAACTGGTGCTGGCCAGCCAGCATGCGGCTATTGAGGCTACCCATCCGGACAATCACTGGAATGTCCCCCACGAAAAAGTGGTGCATATCCTCACCCAGGGTCTGCTGGATCTGGGACTGCTCAAAGGTGAATTCAACGAGGTGGTGGAAACCGAAGCTTACCGCCGCTTCTTCATGCATCGCACCGGTCACTGGCTGGGGCTGGATGTGCATGATGTGGGCGACTACCGGGTGCAGGAACAGTGGCGGCAACTGGAGCCGGGGATGGCGCTGACCGTGGAGCCTGGGCTGTATGTGGCGCCGGACGACGACAGTGTGGACGAACAGTGGCGCGGCATCGGTATCCGCATTGAGGATGATGTGGTGGTGACCAAAGACGGCTGTGATGTGCTTAGCCATGAAGTGCCGAAGGAAGTAGCGGATATCGAAGCGGTGATGAAAAAAGCTGTTAACAGTTGATAGTGAATAGTTAACAGCGAAAACCGGTGCTAATACGCTCCTGCAGATACCCCTTATATGGTTTCGGGAAAACCTGGATGACGGAACAGAGGCAAGACCCCATTCTTATCGTCGGCGGTGGCATGGCCGGGGCGTTGCTGGCCTTGTTGTTGCGGCATCACGGTGCGTCGGCGGTGACGCTGGTGGAAAGCCATCCTCTGACCCTGCCCGATGAACCGCCGCTGACGCCCAGCTTCGATGCGCGCAGCACCGCGCTGTCCGCCGGCACCCTGTCGGTACTGGATGAGTTGGGATTGGCCGAGGCCATTCGTGAACATGCCGCCGCTATCGATACCGTGCACGTATCTCGCCGCTCGCGACTCGGCATCACCCGCCTGCGCGCCAGCGAAGAAGGGGTGCCGGCGCTGGGGGCGGTGGTGGAAAACCGCTGGCTGGGTTTTGTGTTGTTGCGGGCCCTGTATGCGGATGCCGCTATCCAGGTGCTGGCACCGGAACGGCTCAGCGCCATTCGCCGTCTCGAAGACGGTTATCAGGCCACCCTGGAATCCGGCCGCACCCTGACCACGCCGTTGCTGATCGCTGCGGATGGTGCCAAGTCGCGTACCCGCGAATGGCTGGGAGTGAGCGCCCGGGACAGCGATACCGGCCACGATGCCATGATCGCCAACCTGTCACTGGCCAGCGACCACCAGGGTATTGCCTACGAGCGCTTTCTCAGCGATGGGCCGTTGGCGCTGTTGCCGCTGCCGGACCGCCGTTTGGGCCTGGTCTGGACCGGCCCCCGTGATCCGGTGGATGCCTGGATGGAAATGGAGTCCGGTGCTTTGCTGGAGCAGTTGCAGCAGCAATGCCCGGCAGAGGCGCCCCGGATTACCGGCATCGGCGAACGTCAGCGTTACCCGCTGATACTCACCCATGCCTGTGCCCAGGCGGTGCCCTTCGGTGTGGTGGTAGGCAATGCCGCCCACACCCTGCACCCGGTGGCAGGCCAGGGTTTCAATCTGACCGTCCGCGATCTGGTTCAGCTGGCATGTACCGTGGGCGGCGCGTCGGCACCGGGAAAACTGTCCCTGTTGCAGCAATACGTGCAGCGCCGGGAGCAGGACCAGGCCCTGATCAGCCAGGCCTCGCGCTGGGTGCCGGAAATGTTCCGGGTCCAGCAACCGTTGTTTGCTCACAGCCGGCAGCTGGGGCTGGTGGCCATGGATATTCTGCCCGGCCTGCGTCAGGGGTTCGCGCGGCGGGCCATGGGGCTTTGAAAGGCAGTTAACAGTTAATAGTTAACAGCGAAAACCAGGCTACGGAGCTGCTGTAGGAACGGAGTGTAGCGGAGTAACGCACGTAGTTCCGTGCGGCCCGAGGCGTGAGCGAAGCGAATACGCCGCTTGAGGCGCGAAGAGCTTGCAGCTGCTTCGGCGTTTGATAAAGGCGGGCTGACAATGCAAACGCAGCAGCACGCGTTAAAGATCGTGGACATTCGCGCCTCAAGCGGCGCTCCTACATATCAACAGCGAGCATCGACCTTTGAAGAATGCGGCCATGACAGAACAGCCTGATTCCCAACATATCGTCATCGTCGGCGGTGGTATGACCGGGGGCTTGCTGGCGGTGTTGCTGGCGGAGCAGGGGCTGGATGTGACGGTGCTGGACGGGGCGCCGGCGCCGGTGATGCCGTCCGGGCCGGCCCAGTTGCGGGTGTCCACGCTCACCGAGGCCAGTTACTGGCTGCTGCAAAACAGCGGTGTCTGGGAGCACCTGGAGATGAGCCGGGTGCAGCCCTACGACGCCATGCAGGTGTGGGATCAGGATGGCACTGGTGAGGTGCTGTTCCGCGCGCAAGAGGTGGGTGCGCAGTCGCTGGGCTGGTTGCTGGAAAACGGTCACCTGGCGGCGGCCCTGTACCGGCGTGCGGCGGACTTTGCCAATCTGGACTGGCGCTGTGGTGTGCCGGTGGACAGTGCCCGCCGTGAAGAAGGCCGCTGGCAGGTGCGCGCCGGGGATCAGCACTGGCAGGCGGATCTGTTGGTGGGGGCCGATGGTGCCCGCTCCCGGGTGCGTGACTGGGCCGGCATCAGCGGCGGGGCCCGCGACAGCGGCCACCATGCGCTGGTGGCGACCATCGCCACCGCCTTGCCCCATAACGGCTGTGCCCGTCAGGTGTTCATGGAGTCCGGGCCGCTGGCACTGCTGCCGCTTTACAGCGATCCGCAGCAGGACGAGCAGCGTCAGTGCTCCATCGTCTGGTCCGGCTGGCCGCAACGCATCGCTCAGCTGCGCGAGCAGACACCTGAGGATTTTGCCGCCGAATTGCAGGCGGCCGTTGGCGAGGCATTGGGCGACGTGACCCTGCTCAGCGAGCGGGCCGTGTTCCCCATTCAGGAACGGCACGCCAGCAGCTATGTGGCGGCGGGTCTGGCGCTGGTGGGCGATGCCGCCCACGTGATCCATCCGCTGGCCGGGCAGGGCGTGAACCTGGGCCTGCTGGATGCGGCGGTGCTGGCGGAAGAAGTGGAACGGGCGGTGAATCGCGGGCGTTCCTGCGCGGACAGCACTGCCCTGGCTCGTTACCAGCGTCGTCGTCGCGGTGAGAACCTGATCATGCAGAATGCCATGCGCGGTTTTCAGCAGCTGTTCGGCCAGCGGGCCTTGCCGGTGCGCTGGCTGCGTAACACTGGCATGCGCTGGGTCAATCAGGCCGGGCCACTCAAGCGTCTGTTTGCCAGCCAGGCCATGGGCCGGGGCGCGGATTTGCCGGGCCGGGCGCGGCCGCAGCCTCCGGGTTTGTGAGTGACCAGTGGGGCCCCGGGAAATAGTGCGCACAGGCTCTAGAGCTCGGCATAAATTCCTGCCATACTTGCCGCCCAATTAAGAATCATTCTTGTTTCCTTGTGCATTTGATGGAGTCCACCACTATGCGAGCCATTGCCCTGCTGGCCGCCGCCGTTGTCATGCTCACCGGGCTGTGGGCCTGTTCCGAACCCGCCGCCGAAGAAGAACTGGTGGTCTATACCTCGCGTAATGATCACCTGATCAAGCCGGTCTTCGATGCCTATACCGAGGCCACCGGCGTCAAAATCCGCTATATCACCGACAATGCCGCCGCCCTGACCGCCCGTTTGCAGGCGGAAGGTGAGCGCTCGCCGGCGGATATGCTGATCACCGTGGATGCCGGCAACCTGTGGAATGCAGCGGACAAGGATCTGCTGCAACCGCTGGAATCCCCGGTGCTGGCGGCCAATGTGCCGGCGGAACTGACTGACCCGGAGAACCGCTGGTTCGGCCTTACTGTGCGGGCCCGCACCCTGGTCTATTCCACCGACCGGGTGGACCCGGCGGCGCTGTCCAGCTACGAAGCCCTGGCCGAGCCCGAGTGGAAAGGGCGCCTGTGCCTGCGTACCTCCAAGAAGGTCTATAACCAGTCCCTGGTGGCGACCATGATCAAGCGTCTGGGCGAAGAAAAGACCGAGGAAATCGTGCGTGGCTGGGTGAGGAATCTGGCCACCGACGTGTTCTCCAACGACACCGCCCTGATGGAAGCCATTGTGGCCGGGCAGTGCGATGTGGGTATCGTCAATACTTACTACTTCGGCCGCATGAAGCAGGACAACCCGCAGTTGCCCCTGTCCCTGTTCTGGGCCAACCAGGACTCCAGCGGTGTGCACGTGAATATTTCCGGCGCCGGTATTACCCGCCATGCGCCGCACCCGCAAAAGGCCCGCGACCTGCTGGAATGGATGACTCAGCCGCAAGCCCAGAAACTGCTGGCCGATCGCAATATGGAATACCCGGTGAATGCCGCCGTGGAGCCCGCCGGGGAGGTGGCCTCCTGGGGGGAATTCAAATCCGATGATCTGAACGTCAGTGTGGCCGGTGCCCTGCAGGTGGATGCCGTCAAGCTGATGGACCGAGCCGGGTACCGCTAACCGGTGCGAACACGGGGAGCCCTCTCCGCCAGCGGTGCCAGCGTGCTGTTGCTGGCCTTGCTGGTGCTGGTGCCCATTGTGGTACTGCTGGCCGCCTGGCAGCAGGAGCAATGGGCCACTTGGCAGCACCTGCTCGATACGGTGCTGTGGCGGCTGGTGGGCAACACCCTGTTCCTGATGGTCGGCGTTACCGTCGGCGTGCTGCTGCTGGGGGTGTCCCTGGCCTGGTGTGTGGCCACCCTGGAATTCCCCGGCCGTCGCTGGCTGCAATGGGCGCTGTTGTTGCCCATGGCCATGCCCGCCTATGTGCTGGCCTTCGTGATGGTGGACCTGCTGGATTACGCCGGCCCCATCCAGACCTTTCTGCGTGAGTGGCTGCCGGCCCTGGATTTCAGTGCCCGTCACCCCCTGTGGGTGGTGATTACCCTGTCGTTGGTGCTCTATCCCTATGTCTACATGCTCGCCCGGCTGGCCTTCGAGGCCCAGGGGCGGGCCGTGCTTGAGCAGGCCCGCATCCTTGGCGACACGGCCTCCTCCGCGTTCTTCCGGGTGGCCCTGCCCATGGCGCGACCGGGCATCGCGGCGGGGCTGGCCCTGGCGCTGATGGAAACCCTGGCCGACTTCGGTGCGGTGAGCATTTTCAATTTCGATACCTTCACCACGGCCATCTACAAGAGCTGGTACGGCCTGTTCAATCTGCAGGCCGCTGCCCAGCTTGCCTCCCTGTTACTGCTGTTCGTGGTGGTGGCCCTGTGGCTGGAACGGCGGGGGCGCAGCCGCGCCCGCTACAGCGAAATCGGCGGCCGACAGACCTTGCGCAGTCGTCCGCGGCTGGCCTGGGGCGTCACCCTGTTTGCCTTCACCGTGCTGTTCCTGGCCTTCCTGTTGCCGGTGAGTCGCCTGCTGTACTGGGTGATGGACAATGGCCTGATGCAGGTGGACGCCCGTTTCCTCAACCTGATCTGGCGCACCTTCATGCTCGGCACCATGGCGGCCCTGCTGGTGCTGACCCTGGCCGGCTGGCTGGCCTGGGTGAAACGGCATCAGCCGTCGCCTGCCGTGTCCGTGGCGGTGCGGCTGGCGACCCTGGGCTATGCCTTGCCGGGCTCGGTGCTGGCGGTGGGTATCATGATCAGCTTCAGCGCCGTGGAAGGCTGGCTGGCGGACCTGGGTGTGGGCATCGTGCTGGTCAGCACTCTGGCGGCGCTGTTGTTGGCCTATGTGGTGCGGTTTATGGCGGTGGGCTTCGGGCCGGTGGAAAATGCCCTGCAACAGGTGCGCCCCAGCCTGGTGGAAGCGGCCCGGACCCTGGGGGCGTCCTCCTCCGAAGTGGGGCGCCGGGTCTATGTGCCGATGATGCTGCCGGGCCTGCTCACTGCTTTGCTGCTGGTGGGCATTGATGTGATGAAGGAAATGCCCGCCACCCTGCTGCTGAGACCCTTCGGTTGGGACACCCTGGCGGTGCGCATTTACGAGCTTACCGCCGAAGGGGAGTGGCAACGGGCCGCGGCCCCCGCTCTGACCCTGGTGCTGTTGGGGCTGATCCCGGTGATGGTGCTGACCCGGCGGCGTTCCACGCAGCTGAATTCCCCCCAGGGTTGATTGCCCTGTCTTGTCCCGCAAACGGGCTAACTCCTTCGAAAAAGCTACGAACATCCTCCTACCTGTTTCGATATCGAAGCGTTTATTTTTGTGTATATATGTAAATTTAGTGACTGTTCTGGCATTTGCCGTGATGTATTCGTGAATGAAAGTTGGTACGTTAATGCCAACTTATTGCGCGCATAACTGTGTATGCAATAGCTGACAATAAAAATAGCCCCGTTACGGGCGCGTCTTTTTGGAGAGCTTCATGACAATGCGAAAACTGCTGCCTGCGATCGTGGCGGGTGTTGGAGTTGTGTGTATCTCGCCGGCCATGGCCAGCATGGGCAACATCGGTACCACCTACGGGGTATTACCCTCAGACGTGGCCTCTGCCCAGGCCCTGTCCCTGTTCAACAGCCAGGTCTCCGCCACCTACTACAACCCGGCCTACCTGGCCCATGACGATCGGGGCGAGCTGACCTCCGGGTTGTTGCACGCGGACCATGAACTGCGCGGAAGCAGTCTGGGGGGCGCCGCTCCGCTACCTCGTAGCAGTGATACGCTGCAGGATTCGCCCTCCCAGCACACCCTGCTGGGCATGAAGACCGACCTGTCCTCGCTGACCCGCTATAACCACCCCATGTACCTGGGCTTCATGCTGGGGGTGGAGAAGTACGGCGAGGAAATGATGGCCTTCAATTCCCAGACCTCTGTTGAAGGGCAGTATTTCGAATTCGGTCGCCAGCCCCTGTTCCTCAACCTGGGCGGCGGCACGCAAATCTGGCGTGGCCTGGACATGGGGCTGTCTGCTCGAATCACCCTTCATTCAGAGGCAGAGCTGGTGGCCACCTCAACTCTGGGCGGTGTGACCAGCTACGAAACACTCAACGTGTCCGCCAAGCCCTCCATTCGCCCGATCTTCGGCATGAACATGGACTGGGGCGAAAGCTTCTGCGCTGACGGCAATGATTGCTGGTACGACGGCCTGGAGACCGCTTTCAGCTTCCGGGGTTATTCCAATACCAACACCACGGTGGATTCCACCATCACCATCCCCGGCACCGTACTGGATCCGGGCATCAACCTGGCTATCAGCACCGTGGACTCCTATCAACCGAACATCTATGCCGCCGGGCTGGCCTACAGCCGCGACCGCTGGCGGGTGGGCCTGACCGTGGAAATGCAGGAATGGTCACGTCTGGAAGAAGAGCTGGAGCGGGACACCATCAAGGACCAGGCGGTCAATGCCGCACAGGATGACTATCGCCTCGAGTTCAAGGACATCGTGGTGCCCCGACTGGGCGGTGAATTCCACCTGGATGACACCTACATGGTCACCGGCGGGGTGGCGTTCAGCGAGTCGCCGCTGGATTCCGACGGTTCCCTGGAAGTGAACTATCTGGATACCGACAAGTGGATCCTTGGTCTGGGCCTGACTGCCCAGTACAAATCCGTGCCGGTGCTGGCGTTCCCGGTGCGCCTGGATCTGGCCTACCAGTACCAGAAGCTGGAAGCCCGCACCTTTGATCTGTATGACCGTCGCTCACCTTCCTTCCCGCAGCCCTACGAAAGCGTGGAAGCGGAAGGGGATGTGCACGTGTTTTCCGGCTCCATCACCCTGAAATTCTAGGAGATCGGCGATGAAAACAAGAAATCTATGGCTGGCCACCGCCGCCGCGACTCTGGCCGCCTGTGGCGGCGATGCCGGAGACACCCCGTCCATTGCCGGCTGGCAGCAGGCCGAGGTCTATTACAGCTACCCCTACGACGGGCAGCAGAACCTGTCGCCGAAGACACCGCTGGTACTGCGTTTCTCCCACGCCATGGAGGTGGATGCCAGTCATTTCACCCTGTTGCACTGCGACCAGCCCGGCGACGATTGCGAAGACACCGGAGACAACCAGGTCGCCCTGAGCGCGCCCACGTCACTGGATGGCGGCAAGGGCGTTACGCTGCAGCCGCAGAGACCGCTGCAGCCCCACAGCCATTACCGGCTGGTGATCGACGGCATTGAAACAGAGCAGGGCAGCCCGGTATTCCCGGATGGTGGTCTGGATTTCGTCACCCGGCTCAGCCAGGACGGCCCCCTGTCCCACCAGATGGCCACGCCGGACCTGGCCATCAGCCAGATCATTCCCGATGGCGATGCGCTGCCGTTCATGGATTTCTCCACCCTGCGGGTGCGCTTCAATCAGATGCTCGACCCGGAAACCCTGCAGTACGGTGACACCGATGGTGGTGCCTCTGTGGAGCTGGAACACCAGGGCGACACCGTGCCCGCGGCCCTGCTGGTCAAGGGTGATGCGGTTACCGTGGACCCGCTGGAGGACCTGACCCCCGGGCAGCAATACACCCTGAAGTTCACCTCGTCGGTACGGGGTGTGGATCAGGCCCAATTGACCGGCGGTTTCGAACAGAGCTGGACCGCCCGGAACTCCATGCCCCGCGCCACCCTGGTGCAGGAAGCTCTCAGCGCCAGTGATGATCAGACAGATCCGTGTAATGCCCCGGATGCCCTGGTGGCCAAGCTCACCGGCGCTACCATGAACTGCGTGCCGATCCAGTCCACCCTGCTGGGCGACAAGGATGCCACCATGCAGACCGGCGATGTATATGCGGAGCTGGCCCACCTGCCCAATTACCCGGAGGTGTCGCCGTTGCGGATCCCCCGCAACAGCCTGCTTACCGGCACCAATGTGACCGTCAAGGTGGCGGGTGAAGTGGAAGCCGGTATCGACACCGGTGCCATCTCGGTGACCTTCCTGTCCGATGCCTCCGGCTACCTGTTGCCCAACCCCTACAGTGATGCCGCTGAAGCGCCCAAGCAGGTGAAGTTGTACATGGATGTGTCGATGACCGCGGAAAACCCGGAGGCCAACGGCGCCCTCAGCCAGACCCTGCTGCACGTGGAGCTCAATGGCATGGCGCTGGTGAAGGACGGCCGCATGGAAATCGATGCGGTGGGCATTGTGGAGCCGAAAGTGCTCGGTCAGGAAACCGCCTTCGGCCTGCTCAGCTTTCACATGAAGTCCTACGAGGACCAGGAGAACGCGCCGCAACCGGTACCGGATATGACCGCGCCGCAATTGCAGTCCATGGTCCCGGCAGTGGAAGACGATGGCACGGCCCTTACCGCCCGCCCCGGCGATGCGGTGATCCTGAATTTCGATGAGCCCCTGGACCCCGCCACCCTGCGAGCCGGCGACACCTTCGGCCTGCAACAGGAGGGTAGCCATGTAGACGTGGACTGGTACCTGGATGGCGCGTCCCTGGTGATGCGCCCGGCTAGCCCGCTGGCGTTTGGCGAGAGTTATACCGCCATGGTCAGCGCCCAGGTCAGTGACCTGGCCGGCAATGCCGTGATCCCGGTCAATGAGTCCTTCACCCTGCCTGAGCGGGTGGGTGACACGGCGCCTCCCATGGTGCTGACCAGTTACCCGGGCTTTCCCTGTGCCGCTGACAAGGAGCACTGGGAAATCGAAGCGGGTAACCATGGCTTCTGCCAGGGCGGCAAGGTGGAAGATGACCGTAACCCGGTGCCCTCAATGCCGGCTGATCGCGCCATTCGGGTGAATTTCTCCCGGGAAATCGCCGCAGAGTCAGTGGTCTTTGACAATACCGATGCCTGCAACGTGGGCAGCTTCCGGGTGGAAAAAGTGGCGCTGGACCCGAATACCGGTCGCCCTCTGCGTTATGACGAAGACGGCAAGCGTAAATACAGCTGCGAAGCCGGCGTCACCGGCAAGCTGGAGGTGGGCACCCGCAGCCTGGTCTTTACCCCGGACCAGCCCTGGGAAGAGGGCGCCTATTACCGCTATATCCTGATGAGTGTGAATCAGACCTCCGCCCAGCAACCGGATGATTGCAGCAGTGGTGAGGCGATCTGCTCCACCGATGGCAAACGTCTGCAGACCGCCTTGCTTCGTGCCCCGGACAGCGACATGGGTGGGCCGGACATGCATCTGCATTTCCTCGCCAGTGCCCCCGTCTCCAGTGTCTTCCAGCCGCTCAAGAACCTGCCCACGGCGGATCTGAACGGCAATGGCCGCTTTGATGAGGGGGAGCCCGGTTATGACGGCAGTGAGCCAGGGGTGAATACCACGGACCTGTTCATCGATGGTTATGACGGCAAAGGTCTATTGTCTGATCCGGAAATGGTATGCGACAGGGCCGAGGAGTGTGACATCCACGTGGTTGGTGCCTTGAATTCCGAGGTGCTGGGATCCGCGGTCTATACCGACCTTAAAACCGGTGAAACAGTCATCGACCCGGAAACCGGCGAGCCTGTCCGTGCAGTCCGCATCGGCCTGCACCCGACCATGATTCAGGCGTCTTCGGTGACCTTGCTGGTGAAGATTCTCGGCTTGATCCCCAGCGAGACGCCGACGGAAACGCAGTACATGCGTATGCGCTATAACTGTGTGGCCTGGCCGGAAGATGCGGAAAACTACTGCGGCAAACAAAACCCGGATGGTAGCTACGTCTATGACGAGATCGAGCGTCAGGGGTTGATTCCTGGCTGGATCGTACAGACGGAGAGCGGCCCGGAATTCCGTGCAAACGTGGATTTGTACCTGGATGCGCCCAGCATGCATATCGTCGCGGGCGGCTCCCACAACCAGCACAGCTACCCGATCACCATGGAGCTTTCCGGTCCGGTTACCTTCCTGCCTGACGGCAGAATGGTGATCAACCAGATCAACGCGAATGATATTGAGGTGAATGTCATTTTGAGTGTGTTGCTCTCGAAACCGGAGATCTATCTGAAGATCCCGGTGGGCGGGGTAAAGCTCCAGTATCTGGGAGAGCCCATCAAGCAGTAATCCTCTGATGGAATAACCCTTGCCGGCCTTCGGGCCGGCTTTTTTGTGCCGGTCTACCCGCTCTTCACATACCCGCCTTTCTGACGGCAAACCGAAACCACCCGGTTACATCGGTTAACAATACCGGTGCTCCCACCTACTTTTCTCAACTATTCCCAACTTTTTGCCAACGGCGCTGGCACTCGCGTTTTGTTTGACTTATTGCATATACACAGGGGGGAATAGGCGAGAGGCTGCATAGCTTCACGTGCTGTTCTCCAGTCGCCTGGGAGCTTAACCTGAGGCGAAAACCCGAATAACAAACGCCGGAGAAGCGCTATGACTACCAATACCCTCACCCGTTGGGGAGCTGCTGTCATCGTCAGCACCGCCCTGTCGAGCCCTGCTTTTGCCGCCATGGGCAACACGGCCAGCACCTATGGCCTGCTACCCGCTGATGTGGGGACTGCCATGGGCCTTTCCATGTTCAACTCCCAGGCGTCGGCGCTCTACTACAACCCGGCCTACCTGACCCGGGATCCCCGTGGGGAACTGACAGTGGGGCTGCTGCACGGTGACCAGGAGTTACGCGCGGTCAGCCAGGGCAACCCCAATGGTGGCGCGCCGGCGGTCATTCGCGATGGTGATGTGCTTAACGACACCATGTCCCAGCAGCAGGTCATCGCCCTGAAAACCGATCTCACCGACATGACCAAGTTCGAGCACCCGATCTACTTCGCCATTATCGCCGGGGTGGAGAAATTCGGTGAGGAAATGCTGGCGTTTGATTCCAGAACCAGCCGGGAAGGCCAGTTTTTCAACTACGGCCGACAGCCATTGTTCCTGAATCTCGGTGGCGGCCTCGAACTGGCCAACGGTATTACCACCGGTGCCTCCGCGCACATTTCCCTGCGTTCTGAGGCTACCTTGATCGCCAGCGCCAACCTGGCGGGTGAAACCCAGCGCGAAGAGCTGACCGTTTCTGCCAAGCCGGTGATCCGTCCCGTGCTGTCCATGAACCTGGAATGGGACAAGGTCTTCTGCGGCAAGGAAGATTGCGGCATCTGGACCGGTCTGGAAACCGCGTTTGCATTCCGGGGGCACACCGAGGCCCGCACCGCCGTGGAATCAAAACTGACCATTCCCGGTACCGTGATCGATCCGGGTATTACCGTGCTGATCGATACCATCGATTCCTACCAGCCGGATATCTTCAGCGCCGGCCTGCTCTATCACTTCACAGACAACTTCCGTGCCGCTGTTACCGTAGAGCAGCAGAACTGGAGTGACCTGGAAGACGAACTGGCCCGGGATACGGTCAAGGACCAGGCCTTTGCCGAGTTCAAGGATATTGTGGTGCCGCGTATCGGTGCGGAATGGACCGTGAACGACCATCTGATCCTGTCCGGTGGGGTGGCCTACCAGGAAAGCCCGCTGGAAAGCATCCAGACCCCGGACGTGAACTACCTGGACAGTGATAAATTGATTGTCGGTGTAGGCTCTTCCCTGATCATCAAGAACCCGCCGATCCTCGCTTATCCGTTGCGCCTTGATTTCGGTTACCAGTTCCAGAAACTGGAAGAGCGGGATTTCGAGTTGACCACCACCCGCCCCGGTGTAGCCAACCCCTATGAAGTAGTGACCGCTGATGGCGATGTCCATGTGTTTTCCGGTGCAGTCACGGTGAAGTTCTAACGGAGGTGTTCCATGAAAAAGAACAATATTGCCCTGACAGCGCTGACCGCCTTGATGGTGGCAGGCTGTGGCGGGGACAAGGACCGGGTGAGCTTCGATACACCCACCTTCAATGCGCGCAACCTGCACTATACCTACCCGCTGGATGACCAGAAACAGGTGGCACCGCGAGCGATTGTGGCATTGCAGTTCAGCCATGCGGTGTCAGCCACGGCCGACAATTTCGTGTTCAAGGACGCCAATGGTGCGGATGTGGCCTTTACCCTGGAATCCGTGGCAGACGGCCGTGGTGTTGTACTGACCCCGGTAGACGCGTTGGCGCCGGCGACGGATTACAAGGTAGTCATGAATGGCGTCACCGTGCTCGGTGAAACCACTACCTTCAAGGATGGCGAACTGAACTTCACTACTCGCGCCGCCCTGGAAGGGCCGCTGGATACTCAGCAGACCGCCGCCAGCTTCGAAGTGGAATCCATCTTCCCGGATGACGACCAGTTCGAAAGCATGGATTTCTCCAGTTTCCGGCTGCGTACCACCAAATCCATTGATGCCTCCACGGCGGTCTATGGTGAAACGGTCAGCCTGATGAGCAATGGCGAGCTGGTACCCGCGCAATTGCTGGTAGGGCGCACCGCCATTACCGTGGACCCCCAGGAAGACATGACCCCCGGTCAGACCTATGAGCTGGGCGTCAGTGGTGTGATGAGCCAGTCCGGTGAAACCATTGCGGCCTTTACCCATTCCACCGTGCCCCAGGACACCACCTCGCCGACTACCGGTGAGCGGGCAGTACTGGTCACCAATGCGCCCCCGGCGGATGATTCCCTGGGGTGTCTGGATGAAGGGGTGATCACCTCTGACCTGACCGGCCAGCCGATCAACTGCGTACCGGTGATCGGCACCCTGCTGCAGGACAAGACCGTGTCCAAGCAGTCCGGTGACGTGTATGCCGAGCTTGCCTTTGCACCCAATTTCCCGGAAGTGACCCCGCTGCGAGTGAAGAAGGGAGGCATTCTTACCGGTGATGCGCTGGAAGTGTTTATCGGTGGTGAAGTGCCGGTGGGCTTTGATTCCGGTGAAGTAACCGTACAGATCATTTCCGATGCTACCGGTTACCTGTTTCCCAATCCCAATGCGGAAAGCGATGACGCACCCAAGCAGCTGCGGCTGATGATGGATGTGGCAACCTCCACCTCCGACGCCCGCGCCAATGGCGCCTTTACCCAGAACCTGATGCACCTGGAGCTGGTGGGTACCGGCCTGATTGAAGATGGCCAGCTGAACACCGATGCCATCACTGTGGTAGAGCCGCGCGTGTTGGGTGTGGAAAACAGCTACGGCGTGCTCAGCTTCCGTATGGAGTCTTATCTGGATCAGGAAAATGCGCCGGTCCAGCCGATCGATTCCGTGAATCCCATCGTTCCCGTTCTGAATGGGGATAACGGCCCGGAATTGTCCTGGCAGCCGGGTAATGTGGCAGACCGCATGGAACCGGGTGAGCCCATTGTTATTCACTTCAGCGAAGCTCTGGAGCCGCAAAGCATCAACGCGGGCACTTCGCTGATGCTCAGCAAAGGTGGCGTTGCCGAGCCCTTCAGTTGGGAACTCAGCGGTAATGCGCTGGTGATTACCCCGGATAGCCCGGTGGAATACGGCGTGGAATATGTGGTGACCACCACACCGGAAATCACCGACCTGGCCGGTAACCCGCTACAGATGCTCGACTCTCTGGAAGGCGACAACTCCCTGGACTTCACCCTGCCGGAATACGTGGTGGATGACGGTGGCGACGATGTTCGCCGTGGGCCGTTCGCGTCCACCGTTTACCCGGGCTTCCCTTGCGCCAGCAGCACTGCCAGCCAGGGCGAAATTGACGCCGGCACTCAAGGCGTGTGTGTGTCTTCCAGTCCGGAAGCGGATCAGGTTGTGATTGACCAGCTGCCCATCGTTGGGTTGCCGGCCAACCGCCCGGTCAAGGTGCGTTTCTCCCAGAACATGGACCCGAGCACCCTGGTGCTTGGCGATACCGTGTTGGTACAAGCGGACGACAACGGCACCTGGGTTGATGTGGAGGGTGAGCTCACAGTAGAAACCCGTGGCTTCACCTTTACACCCAATCAGCCTTGGGATGACACCGGTGACACCCTGTACCGTTATGTGATGGCCGGAAATGGTGGCGGTACCGGTTGTGCCGGCATCTGCTCCGCCGACGGGCTTCCCCTGCAAACGGCTCCGTTGCTCGGTGGTGGCATGAAAGAAGGTGGTCCTGACATGGAGATTCTGTTCCGGGGTGAAACCGCTGTAGATACCATCTTCCAGGAGCTGGGTAACCTGCCCAGTGCTGATGTGAACAACAACTTCCAGATCGACAGCAACGAACCGGTGTTGACCGGGGATACTATTGATCCGGCCAATACACCGGCCAATGCCACCATGATTGTGCCTCGCGGTACCGGTGGGGAAGGGTTGGTGGCTTACGCCAATACCGGTTGCGGTTTTGACAACGTAGCCAGTGGTGAGCCCACCCAGTGTGACGGTGACAAGATCATTTACATCACCGGGTTGCTGAATACGGAAATTCTGGATTTCGATGCCGAAAACCAGGGTGTCCCCGTGGTGATCTATCCTACTGCCGTGGCCTTGACCAACCTGGATGCGACGGCGGTTATTGGTCTGCGACTGACCTCGGATGATGAAACCGGTGGATTGCTCGGTATTATCCCGGTGGTCGGTGACCTGCTTCAGGGTGTTGTGGATGGGCTGCTGGGTGCCACTGGCATCGATAACCTCATTGAGGCGGTCGGGCTGGACAACATCGGCCTGGCACCTGTGCCCACCGCCACCGGCCCCAACATCTTGCGGGTGCGCTACGAGCCGGAAGATCCCAATGATCCGAACAGCCCGCGCACCGTGCCGCCGGTAGGCCTTATCGTGGATACCCCGGATGGCCTGGTGTTCCGTATCCAGTTCGACCTGCTGTTCGATGCCCCGGCACTGAGCCTGCCGCTGGGTCTGGAGCACAATGTGAAGAGCCTGCCCATCGACAATGTACAACTGGAAGGGCCGCTGGACTTCCTGCCCGATGGGCGCCTGTTCATCGGTCTGCAAAACCAGGAAGCCCTGGATGTGGACCTGGAGATCACCCTGGCCGGTTTCGATGGTGGCAAGGTGTTGCTGCAGATTCCGCCGGGCGGCATCAACCTCAGCTACCAGAGCGCATCCATTCAGTGATTTCTCTCCAGTAGTTCCTTGAAATATGCCCCGGCTTGTCCGGGGCTTTTTTTGTTTTCCCTGAAGCAGATATCCTCGACCCGTTGGAGCCTTGCTGGCAAGGCGAAGCCCGGACGACCCCGATATCCTGATCTGTGCCCTGGCCGCTGCCGACTTTTTGGCACATTCGTGCCGGACGTGGCGCCCCTTTCCCCTGCCAAGTGCATCACTGTTTTCAACAATTTTACGTATATCTGTCGCGGATTACGCCGATTACCGCTTTCTTCCTATGTGAATGCCTGTGTACTCCTGACTAGGGTGTCATCCCCCTGTCGCCACCCCCGCGACACAGAAAAAGAAATCAGGAGTGCACAATGTCTGTTTCATTCAAGGGACGCGCTGCCGTCGTTGCCGGCGG
>UEXM01000463.1_pt3 | contig 22460 bp, 28 predicted proteins | sample 1796661 | NCBI WGS metagenome assembly UEXM01 (sample SAMEA4772469, study PRJEB27181) | metagenome | reverse complement strand
CTATGGTGTTATCTAGGATCTATTGCGGGGCGGGTACTACATAAAAAAAAGCGGGTACTATATATACTACTTACTATATACTATATATACTATATACTATATATATATAATATATATTATATATAATATATATATAACAGATACTATATACTATATATACTATATACTATATATACTATAGTACTACTATAAATCCAACGGACTAAATAAAGGGGGGATAGATAATATTATTATATATAGTTGCAGTTTGTCAAGTTTTTATTAAATTTAAATATGGATAGAGAGATAACAATGCTAGAAAAAGCAATATACGGTGATTACGAGATAAAAGACATCTATACCAACCTAGAGCGGTGTAGAGAAATATCAAAAGAATTAAAGATACTAGACATTATAGAGCCGTCTGGTAGAAACGTAGGATTGATTGCAGAGTTAGTATATCGAATGAATAATATGCCAGAGCTACAAATAATAGAAATGGATGAATATAACCTTAACCAACCCAACTAGCTTGGCGTTACAGCGTACAGTCAAAGGTGTTGTCCATTATGCTTACGAAAGCGAAGAAGAGTTTCGCACAGCACATCCTACAGAGCCTATTGTAAAGAATTGGAAAGAAGCTGAAGAAAACCAGTGGTGTCACTCTGATGACGGTAAGATAGTCCAAGTCCTTAAGAAAGGGTATATGAAAGGAAATAACACAACAGATGGTTATATCCGCACAATCATTGGTATGTTTAATGTAAAGAAGAAAACAAAGCTTCATGGAACAATAAAAGATTCTATTTATAGATTTGTAAAAAAGAATAGTTATGACTCTAGAGTAAAAGGCGGCATGACTAGAGAGAAGAGAATGTTTTCTAAATACATTGCAATGGGCTTAGATCCTGAGAGTGCTTATATGAAAGCATATCCCAAGACAACAGACGCAGAAGCAGCTAAACGAAAATCAACATTACTACTTAAGAGCAAAACAGTGAGGAATCAAGTGGATAAAGAAATAGAAGAGTTAATGGCAGACGTAGGTATTACAAAAAGATACTTATTAGAAAGCACAAAGAGCGTTGTCGATAAAGTTGAAGTAAGAGATGGCGATAAACTAAGAGCACTAGAAACATTAATGAAGATATCAGGAATGCTTAACACAGATAAAAAGTCAGAGTCTATTGCACTGATACAGGAGTTTACTGGATTCAGTAAAGAAAAGTTACAAGCATTTGAGCAAGGGATGTTAACAGGTAAGAAAAAGGAATTAACAAGTGGTGATACAAGCAGTAGTAGTTAATGATAGGTATTGGGATACACAGACTAGCTCTGTTTGGAGCTATACAGTACCTAAATCAATCAAACTAGGTAACAATCGATATAACATAGCATTTACAACAAAAGACTCCATTAAACGTAAATAATGGATAATTTTAATATTAACCCATCCCCATCTGAAATGAAAGACAGGGATGAGGTATTAGCCAAGTCCTATAAAAGTCTTATTTACTTTGGAAGAGCTTTCTTACCAAATGACTTTCTTAAAAAGTCTGCATCACCAGCATTTCACTTTGATGTAGCAGATAAACTAATATCCTCTAAACCCGGTAGTCGTAGCTGTATCATTATGCCTAGAGGGTTTGGTAAGTCTATCTTATCAAAAGCAGCCATTATGCATAAGCTTGTGTTTGCCCAAGATGATGAGCAACACTTCATTGCTTGGGTATCCGAAGAACAAAGTCAGTCTATTGATCACTTAAAGTATTTACGCAATCATTTTGAAATGAATAAGCGTCTTCGTTACTACTTCGGTAATTTAGATGGAGGTGCAGCGGGAAAGCGTTGGACAGAAAAAGATATTGTCACACCTAAAGGGGACAGATTAATTGCAAAAGGGACTTCACAGAGACTTAGAGGTAGAGCAGAAGTAGATGTTCGTTATACTGGTATCATCTTAGATGACTTTGAATCAGAATTAAATACAAAAACACCAGAGCGTAGAGCAGATATTAAAAAATGGATCGTATCAACAGTGTATCCCGCACTAGAGGAAACTCCGGGGAGAGAAGGGTGGATATGGTTAGCGGGAACGATAGTTCATTTTGATAGCTTTTTGCAAGCAGTAGTAGACGGAAACAAAAAAGCTCAAGACGAAGGTAGAGAATATCCTTGGTCGGTGACATTTAAGCGAGCAATAGAAAATGGTAAGTCTATCTGGAAAGAACAATTTTCTCTTAAAAAACTAGCAGCAAAGAAAAGAGAGTTTATTGAAGCTGGTCTTGTTAATAAGTTTGCACAGGAATACATGAATGATGCGAGAGATGTTTCTAATGCAGCGTTTAAAATAGATCGAATACAATATTTCAGCGGTAAGGTAGAATGTAGAAACAAATTCAATTACCTCATAGACGGTGAAGATGCTATACCAGTAAACATTTACTTGGGGGTAGATTTAGCAGCAACAGCATCGGAAACATCTGACTTTCAAGTTATACTTGTAATGGCGATTGATTCCAATAAAAATAGATATGTCCTAGAGTACTTTAGAGAAAGAATACCTACCTTTGATGTTCCAAAAGAAATTATAAGGTTAGCAAATAAATATACTCCAGTAAGGAGAGTAACGATAGAAACAGTAGCGGCTCAGGAAATGGTTAGAGATATGGTAACAAGAATGTCTGCTACTGAAAAAAGACTGATGCCCGGAATCTTTAAAGGTGTTAAACCACCAGCTAGGATTAAAAAGCAAGATAGGCTTGAAACAAGCTTAGGTGTTATTGTCAATTCTAAGAAATTATACATAAGAAGAGAAATGACAGAATTGGTAGATGAGTTCTTTGAGCACCCAAAACCTAGAAATGACGATGTAATGGATGCGTTATACTATGCAGACTACTTTGCCAAAGCTCCTAAGAGTACAAGAACAAAACGAGAATCATTACTAAATGAAGAATCTAGTCCAGTAAGACGTATGAAGAAAAAAGCGTATAACTGGATGACTGGATCTAGGGCATAAAAAATATTATTTGTCTTTTGTTTATGTATGACTTATATTTAAATTCAAATCCACATGCCACGATATTCTAAAAGATCAAAAGAGAGATTAGCATCCTGTGATGAGCGTTTACAGAATGTATTTAATGAAGTAATCAAACATGTAGATTGTTCTGTTCTTGAGGGACATAGGAGCAAAGAAAGGCAAAATAAATTATATGACGAAGGTCGCACAAAAGTTAAGTATCCTAACGGTAGGCACAATATTAGTCCTTCTAAAGCCGTTGACGTTACCCCTTATCCTGTGGATTGGGAGGACAGGGAAAGGCAAACACTATTCGCTGGTTTTGTTATCGGCATTGCTCGTGGGATGGGTTACCGTCTGAGGTGGGGTGGAGACTGGGATATGGATTTTAAGGTAATGGACAACCGTTTCGACGATTTTCCCCATTTTGAGATAAGAGATAAGTAATGCCAAATACAACAGATACAGTAAAAGCAATTTTAACTCCCGGTGAATTTGTGATTCGCAAAGAAGCTGTGGACATGATAGGAGTTCCCACATTGGAAAAATTAAATGATATGCCAGAGGCAGGAGGTCATTCTGAGATAGATAGACTGATAGCTCAGGCTACACTAAAAAATATGACTGGTATGTATGGTGGCGGTATGGTTAATGCAGAACAGTATGGTCATGGTGGTATGGTAAATAAATACGAAGATGGTGGACAGGCTATGTCTAATTTAAAACCAGTTCCTGATAATAACCCCGGACTTGGTAAACTCCCTGAAGGTGTTAGAAATAAAATGGGTTATATGCAAAATGGTGGTTCTGTTGATTCAATTTATAATTTAAATGATTTAAAAAAATTAATGCCTATGAAAGCTAGTAATTTAATGGGCACTTTTGATGAAGATCAAGCAAAGGTAGTTAGGAAAATAATATCTGGGTTAAATATATCAGATGAAGAAAGATCAATGCTTACACCTGAAATGGAAAAACCGATGGGTCTACCAACTGAAATTCAATCTGAGTTATTAAGAAAAATAATATCTGGAGATTCTTTGTCTACTGAAGAACAACAAAATTTTACTCCTAGGATGAGTCCACTAGGTATGCAAAATGGTGGATTAATGGAAATGATGCATGGTGGTAAAGCTAAAAAGAAAAAAGAAATGTATAGTTATGAAGATGGTGGTGCAGTTCAAGAAGACGCTATGATGCGAGATTATCAAATGAATAGAGCTGGAATGGAGTTTCGTAAAAATCAAGCAGAGCAAGCTAATCCTTTCGTACCTTTCGATCAAAGACCTAACCAAGCACCAGCAACTGGTAATTGGGGTCAGTCTGGTGATTATATGAACTCATTAAAGGGTGAATTAGAAATGGAAAATGAAGAGTTGACTAGGGATAAGATGCAAAACTTTTTAGAAAGATTAAGATTGGATTCTTTATCTGAAAAAATAAGACTAGATCCTTCATCCGAAAGAATAGAAAGAAGTCCTCAAGACTCTATGTATTATAGAAATACACCACAGCAAGATTATTTTATGAATAAGTACAGAGAAGAAATGATAAACCCTAATTACTTTCCAGAAGGTAATTAATGGATCAAGACCCTCGAGCATTACAAAACGAAGAGTTATATCGTCAATGGCGTGACGCTCGTTCTGAGTGGGATACTGAAGCTAGAAAAGATATAGACTTTTATCTTGGTAATCACTTTACCAACGATGAGTCTGATGAGTTGTCACAACGCAATCAAGCTGATATACCGATGGATAGGGTATCGGCTGCAATAGAAAAATTTAAAGCAGTATTAACATCTAGACCCCCAGCATTTACCATAACCCCTAGAGAAGACTCTGATGTACAGGTAGCTTCTTTATGGAGAACTATCATGGGTTATGTTTGGCAAAAGTCAGATGGTGACTGGCAAATGAAACAAGCGATACAAGACTATGCTACTACTGGTATGGGTTATCTGTATGCTTACATTGATAGAGAATCAGATTTCGGTAGAGGTGATGTCAAGTTTACTTACCTTGACCCTTTTAGGGTATACGCATCTCCCAGCTCAAGAGATCGTTGGTTCGGTGATTCGGATGGTCTTATCCTTTCTACCATTCTTACCGGTGAACAAGTCGTCAACCTCTACCCTGAATTGAATGATACAGTAGACCCGAACACAGGTGAAGAGATACCGGGTATTATTCGTGAGATATCTGGGTTTACATACGACGATGAGGATTATCCATCTTCTCAAAATAGAAATTCAATGAGTGTGTTTACTCCAGCGGAAGTAAAGGATAAAGATTATTTTCAAGTAAAGAAGTATCAAATATTAGAACGCTTTTATAAAATAAAAGTTCCCTTTTACCGAATTATTGATATGCAGAATCAAGAAGAGGAAATACTCTCTCAGGAAGAATACGCTAAGATGATGAGTGAGAATGCAGAAGCGTTTGAGATAGGTGCTTATACAGCAATAGAAGTTTTACAGACAAGAATAAAAGTATGTGCTACATTGGGTGAAATTGTTTTATATGAACAAGTTTTAAATACAGATGAATATCCTATAGTCCCGCTACCAAATATCTGGACAGGTACTCCTTACCCCAAGAGCGATGTATCCAGAGCTAGACCAATGCAGAGATTGCTTAATAAATTATGGTCTTTAGCCCTTTCACATGCCCAAGCGTCAGCGGGACTTAAACTATTAGTACCATTAGGTAGTGTAGATGACATTGACCAATTAGAAAAAGACTGGGCTAACCCAAATGCGGTAATCGAAGTTGATTCATCACAAGGTGAACCACATTATCCATCTCCACAACCATTAGCTGGTGAATTTTATAGATTGATACAACAGTCAGAATTTTATATAGATTTTATTTTTGGATTACCAGAGATGATGCATGGTTTTGCAGATAAAGCTCCAGAGACACATAAAGCAACAGAAAGAATGATTGCTCTAGGGAGTGAAAGACCTAAATCTAAATTAAGAGATGTTGAATTTAGTATTAACAAACTTGGTAAAGTTCTTTATAATTTATCAAAGGGTCATTACACCTATAAAAAGATTTTTAGATTAGCACAACCTAATAATAATATCACTGAAGTTATGGCTAACTTCTATACAGATATTAGTGGTGCTGTCTTAGACTTAAAGAAAGATAGACATATTTTAGATCAACATGATATTAGAATTGAATCAGGTTCTACTATGCCTTCTAGTAAATATGCAGAACTTGCTGTGTATCTTGAGGCATTTCAGATGGGTATCGTGGATCGTTATGAGGTTCTTAAGAAGAATCCAGAGATATTTGACAAGGAAGGTATTATGCGTAGGACTGAAGAGAAACAATTAATGCAGCAGCAAATGCAAGCTATGTCAGAACAAATAAAGAATTTGCAAGGTGACTTGCAGACAGCCCAAAGAGAGTCTGTCAGTGATAGAAAAAGAGTTGAAGTCGAGAAGTTTAAATCTAGACTTAACGAAGTCAATTCTGAATCTAAAGCAGATAGAAGGGTAACACGTAGTAAACTAGAAAACGAGGTGAAGCTCGAGGTGGAGAAATTGTCAAACAATCTGAAAGATGTTCAGAGAGAAGTCAGTTCCACTCCAAAAGCCTAAGAGACATCTAAGGAGAGTATATGTCTACATTAGAACAACAGGAAGCAAGTATCGAAAGCGGAATACAAGGTGGTAATGAATCATTCGTGGAAGATATCGTCAATGAACAGTCTATCTCACAAGAGGTAGATGCAAACCAACAGGAGTTTCAAGAACAAGCCCCTGCTGTAGATTATGAAGCAGAGTCAAAAAAGTTTCAGTCTATGTATGATCGGTCACAAGCCGAAAATTCTAAACTGCAACAAGGTGCTCAATTACTTCAACTACTAGAGCAGCGACCTGATCTTGTAAGAACTCTTGAAGACGGTATAGCTAATCCACAAGGTCAAAACCAGAGCACTCAAGAAGTAGCTCCCGCAGTAGATGACTTTAATCCTTGGGATGCCTTTACAAATGAAACTTCTGAATCAGGTAAATTTGTTGATCAAAAGATCACAAGTAAAGTTGATCGGTTAGTATCTGAAAGGTTAGCCCAGCAACAGCAACAGATGCAGGCTGAAATGCAAATGCAAAATACAGTTGGTGAGTTACGCAGAAATTATAAGATGTCAGATAATGACATTCAAGACTTTATGCAGTTCACTACTAAACCAAAAGAGCAAGTAGGTTTAAATAACCTAGTAAAGCTCTGGCAGATGCAAAACGGTAATTCTGTTGCTAATAACGATACAATGGAAGCGGTAAATGCAGCTAAACAAGCACCCAGAACTGCTGGTGTCTTACAAGGACAAGCTCCACAATCCCCTAGAACGGATTCGGATAAAATCTTTGATAGCATCATAGGAACTGGTAGTGGAGCAGCTTTACCATAATAATAACAACACATACTAAGAGGTATATAAATGGCAATATCATATAATTCTGGATCTTTAAAGTCCAGCGATATTACAGCTACTACTTCTGATGCTGGTACTGGTGCGGGACAAAGACCCGATAGAAGACGGATTTTTAATTTTGGCGACAGAGTTGCTGAATTAACTCCGGAAGAATCACCATTCTTCGTCTATCTAAATAAGGTCGCTAAAGCACCTACCGATGACCCAGTGTTCCGTTACTTGGAAAACAGAAATAAAATTAGTTTTTCAGATCGTTCTTTTAAGATTAAAGGTGCAGTTGGTACTGTTGCCGCAGGTTCTTCGTATGCATTTACTGTAGATACTGCTGGCGGTGCGGCTGTAGAATATTTAGTCAAAGGAATGGTTTTTTCCGTAGCAACAGTTGATGATGCTAACGGATACGGACAGGCATTAGTAAGAGTAGATGGTTCAATCACACACAACGCAAGCGATTCGGTTTTCTCAGGAAAAGTAATCGATGTTTCTGCTGTTACTGGTAGTAATAGCGTTGGAGATAACGACGATGCACAAATCATTGGTACTTCATTTGAAGAAGGCTCTGGTTCTCCAGACGTCTGGTCAAGTGAAATTGAAGATGGTTTTGGTTACACTCAGATCTTTAAAACAGCTGCTGAAATGACAAATACAGCATACGCTACACGCTATAGGGGTTACCCTGATGAGTGGAGTCGTATCTGGGCGTCAAAGCTTCGTGAGCATAAAGTTGACATTGAAAGAGCTATGCTCTTCGGTCAAAAAGCTCGTGTAGGCGGCATTCAGTACACTGAAGGTCTAGTAGGACACATTCTAAAGAATGTTTCTCCAACTGCTGGAGATGCTAACTTTAGTTATTCATCTGGAAGTGCTTATCATAAAACCGTACAAGAGTCTGAAATGACTTATGACAATTTACTTAGTGACTTAGAAGTTATTTTCGACCCAGCTCGTGGTGGTGCTTCTGACAAACTAGTTCTTTGTTCATTACCAGTTATTTCTTTCTTTAACAAGTTAGGCGATGGGAAATTTTTAGATGCTTCTATGGGGCACTCTAATAATCCTTTCCGCTATGAAATGTCTCAAAGAGATGGTGCTTTTGGTCATAGTGTAATGGTCATTGACACAATTCATGGAAAGCTGAACCTAGTTAAAGAGCCTCTATTTAGAGGTCAAGCTTCTGGTTTCATGCTAATGGCTGATATGAGTCAACTAGCTTACAGACCTTTAATTGGTAACGGTATTAATCGTGATACACAAGTAATGACTAACGTACAGTCTGCTGATGAAGATCTTAGAAAAGATATGATCTTAACTGAAGCAGGTCTAGAAGTTACTCTAGCTGAGTCTCACGCATTATACAACCTAGAAGGAGTATAAGATGAAGAGTGATGTATTAAACTCAAGTAGTGGTAGTTTCTCATTACCAGCTAGTAAAGGTCTAATTAAGATAGAATCTAAATTAGTTTCTTTTACAGCTAGTTCAGCTAATATTGATTCTGGAGCTATGTCGATTCCAGCTAATTCAATTATTACTAAACTAACTGCTGTAGTCCACACTGCTTTAGCTCACGCTACTGCAACTGTAGGCGTTAGTGTAGGAACAGCAGCTGGAGGTACACAGTTTACTGGTACTCTTGATGCTGATGGTCTTGAAGCTAGTGGTACATCTGTTGCGGCTGGAATAGGAGCATCTACTGATGATGTTCTTACTGCGGCTTTAGGCGGTACAGCTATATTGGGAGCACTTGCAGCTTCTTATAGGTCTGCTGATACGGATGTTCACTTCAGAACTGTAGCATCAACAGGTGCTTTTACAGCTGGAACTATGTGCTACGTTATTGAGTACATAGAGTTAGGAAACAACTAATCCGAATACATAAGGATAACAGTTTATAGTACTGTGGGGAAGTTCAATAAAAGTTCTTCCCCAAAACTATAAAAGGAAAAACTATGAAAAAGAAATGTATACACTGTAACCATCCTAATAGTGAAGGATGGTTTTATTGTAAAAATTGTGGTAAAAAAGCTTTTAAAAGTAAGTTTACTACTAATATGTATATGATGTCTACTATGGGCAAAAGAACAGATGTAGAAATGTCTGTACAGAGTATTGATCAAAATACAAAAGAAATGAGACAGAGACTTTATGGCGACTAAAAAGAAAGCTACTAAGAAAAAAATAGTAAAAGTTTTAAAGAGTAAAGATCCAGTAATGGAAGCTTTGCGAAAGCCAGTTAAGATATAATGGCAACATTTGAAGCACAAGTAGAATCACTAGCTTCTATCGCTATAGATGGAAGTAGTACTCCTACTCAAGCACAGCTTACTCAATTCTTAACAGATGGTGCTAAAGAAATAATAAATACATTACCCAAGAGTCTATTGGAGGATTGTGCAGATATTGCTACACTAGATAACTCTACAACTACGCTGACAAATATCAATCAAAAAGGTGTAGTTCTAGCCGCTCTAAGAGCTGAGGGTAATGGTGCTAATGATATTGAACAGCCTTGTAGGTATGTGCCTAATTATAAAAGAGGTAAGATACAAGACTCTAGTGATATGGATTTTGCGACAAAAACAGATCCAGCGTATTTAGTATATGATAATACATTAGAGGTTTATCCAACCCCTACTGCATCAGAAAACGCTAAGGTACTTCATGTTATTTTTCCAACAGTAGCATTTGGGGACAGTGCTATATCTAATTTCCCTATTGAGGCAGAATATTTAGTAGTTTTATACGCTACAATAAAAAGTTTAGAAGCATTATATAGTGGAGAAGAGGATATAGAGTTGTATATTCCGATTATAAATCAGTTAAAAGAAGATTATAAAGCTGGGTTATCCCAGTTAGTGAGGTAATATGTCACATCCAATACATGAACTTACAGTAAAGCAAATCATTAGTAGGATAAGGCAAGTATTTCCAGATGCACCTGAAACATATATTATGTCTTTAATTAATGACGCAGTAAATGAGATTGGTCAATATTCTCAAAAAGCAGTATCTGCTAAAATAGATGTAGAATCAGGTAAAATGTTTTATGCTATCGGAGATGGGTCTACTGATTCTGTTGGGGAAGATATGGGTGTAAATAAAATTTATAGAGTAGATATTTTAGATAACGATGGTGATTATATAAGAATACCTAGAGTATTAGATGGTGAACCTTTACAATTTGACATTGCATCTGAAAGTGCAATAAACGTACCAGAGTAATGGCTTTAGCAAAAGAAATAACACAAATATCATGTAAAGCTGATGAGGGGGGAAACTTACAAAGTAAGTATTTTTTTATTAATAGCGTAGAGACAGACACTACTACAGATGTCGGTTATAAATTAGTAGAGTACTACGTTTGGTTTGATGTTTCTAGTGGAGGTTCAGATCCTTCAGTGTCTGGTAAAACAGGTGTAGAAATAGATATATCAACAAATGATAATGCCGCTACAATAGCGACAGCCATAAAAAATGCATTAGATGGATTAGCTAATTTTACAGCTTCAGTTGATTCTAGTGTTGTTACAGTTACAAATGCTAATAGAGGTGCTGTAGAAGATATATCAAATTTCAATACTACATTTAATTTTTCTACTGGTCATACATTTGTAACGACTCAAGGCACAGGTAAATTAACTAGTAATTTTAAATACCCCGAAGCTAGTGTTAATTATTTTATTCGTGGTGACCACATGGGTCTTATTAGTAATTATGATTCAGAGAGTGAAACTAGGACAGCTAGAAAATCTTATACTGCGATAGATCACAATGTAGTGAATGGATTACTAATTCATTACTATGGGAATCCTAAAAAAGTTACAGCGGTTACAGATAAACCAGATGTAGATAATTTATTTCATTCTGCTATTGTAGATTATGTAAAAAAATGCTTATATATGGATAGAGCTGGAACGTCAAATGACGGAAACATAGCACAGGTTGCAATGGGTTTAATGGCTCAACATGAAAGAAGTTTTAATAATGCCGTAAAGAAGTATGGTACAAGAAAAAGAAGTAAGACAGGTGGAACTAGAGCAGTAGTCCCAGTAGATTTTAAATAACCAATATGCCCATGAGAGTTGCCAAGCTCGGTAAGGCATAAGACAGGAGAAACAAGATGGCAAGCATAAATAAATATACAGTCAACGAGTCCAGTAATGTAGCACTAGGTCAAGCAGGTGCTAAATTCATTTCAGATACAGCAGTTCATTCAGGTACATTTGTAGCAATTACAATGTTAGAGGATACTGTTTTTAACGTATTAACACCTACAGACACTACCAATGGTTATGGTGTGGGTAGTTACAATGGTAATACAATGGCATCTGAAACAATACCACAAGGTGTTACGATTTACGGTAGGTGGAACTCTATTGACCTTACATCTGGTCTTGTAATAGCTTACATAGGGTAAGTCTATGCTCGGCTTAGGCAACCTACTAACAAAAAGTGGGGTAATAAAAAAATTCCCTAACGACTTTTCATTCAATTTCGATGGTTCTAATGATTATTTACAAATAGCTGATAATGATTCTTTATCATTTGGAGATGGTTCTAGTGACTCAGCTTTTAGCATATCAGCATGGATAAACCCTGTAGATGCTACAAGATTTTCTATTGCATCAAAAGCTACAGGTTCTGAAGTAGAATGGAGATTCTACTGTGATGACAGTGATAAGCTACAGTTATTTTTAGCTGATGATAGTATTTCTACAAACGAAAAGAGAGTTTCTACGGCATCAATATCTCAAAATACTTGGACTCATGTAGCAGTTACTTATGATGGCTCTGGTGGTACAAGTGCATCTTCTGGAATAAATTTATATATAAATGGTTCATTAGATAATGGTACAGCAAATGGATTTGGTACTTATGTAGCAATGCACAATCACGCTATTCCTGTTAATATTGGTTTTGATGATTATGATGACAAATATGCAAATGGTAAGATTGACGAAGTAGCAGTTTGGGATACTGCTTTAAGTGCCTCAGATGTCGCTAAGATTGCCTCTAAACCTGTAGATTTCTCCAAAGCATCAACTTACGCTACAGATAGAACATCCAACCTTAAACTATGGCTCAGAGCAGGGGATAAGGTACTACCAGAAGAAGATAAATCAATCGCCAGAAGTGACTTCTATACTGATTTTGATGGTGTGAATGACTGCATATCAGTATCTCCAGTTCCATCTACAACTTCAACAGGTAGTGCAAGTTTTTGGGTAAAAAATTCAGCAGATAGTGGAGAAGCTATTTTTTCATTTGGAAATTCAAGTGCTAGTACTCATTTTAATATTGCTATTGGAGATGGTGCTACAGGTCTTGTAGCTAATGAATTAGTTCTTGTAGTTATTGCCATTGATGGTGTTTTTCATAGAGCAGGTTTTTCAGCTACAGGAAGTGATAGAAATATATTAGTTGATGGAAATTGGCATCATGTAGCAGTTACAGGAGATGGTAGTGAATATAAAATATATATTGATGGAATTTCTAAATCTATTAATACTACTTATGGTAATGGAAATAATGGAGCTTGGTCAAATGTAGGTACTATAGACCAATTTTTTATAGGAAAACATAGTGCGGATGGAAGTGATGCAACTCCATTTGAAGGTCAAATTTCAAGTCTTGCACTTTACCAAACAGCACTCGATGCTCAAACTATAAAGCAGTTTGCAAAATCACGCTATACTCCCATGAGAGACAACAGATTTTCTGTCGTGGATTTTGATGGTACAGATGATACAATTCAAACTTCTGCACATGATACTTTAGCTGATACAACTTATACTTTTTGGGCAAAATCAGATGTAACAGGTGCAAATGGTGGCTTGTTTGGACATGGTGGGGTAACAAAAAGCAGTTTTCATTTTAATTATTTTGGTGCAACAGGTGGTGCAAGATTTTTTATTGGTAGTAATTATTTTAAAAAATGGGATATTGATGAGCAAGATGATGGTCAATGGCATCATTACGCTATAATAGCTGATGCTGATAGTATAGCAGATACTAAACTTTATGTGGATGGTGTAGAGCAAGCTGCATCATTAACATCAAGTTCTGGTAGTCCAGAGGCTTTTACTCAATCGCTTACTATTGGTTCAGATGCAACAAGTGGTAATGAATGGGAAGGTTCTATAGCACAATTTGCAGTTTATTCCGAATTAAAAGACTCTGCCTTTGTTTCTGCGCAATGGTCAAAAGGTATTACAGCAGACTTTTCAAGTGATGCAAACTTATCTGCCTACTACAAAATGGGTGATGACACAAGTAAGGCATATCCTACCATAGCAGATTCAAGTTCTAACTCAAACGATGGTACAATGACCTCAATGGCATCAGATGACATAGTACAGCAAATGGTTGCAGGTTATGACATGGGGGCATTTGAGAGTACAGAAGAAGAGTTGGGTGGAGAAAAAGTTGATAATAATACTTCATCTGCTTATGGTGGTGGTAGTGAATCTAATATTGCAAATGTAACTAATGGAGTTGCAATAACCTATGCAGGTACAGGTACAGGACTTAATGCTACTTTTAGCGATGCAAGTTTATTAAATACTGATATTGTTGCATCAGAAAATAAACTGCATAAATTAACATTTAATGCTTACTACCAGGGTGGTAGTGCAGGTTCAAAAATAAGAATATATGACCAAGCTGTTAATCATGTTACCCCATCATTAACGACTACAAGTGCAAGTTATTCTTTATATTTTCGTGGCAGACACGCAAGCATGATATTTCAACAAGTAGATATGGGTTCTGGTAATGTTGTCTATATAACAGATATGTCTTTTAAAGAAGTCCTCCAATCAGACCTAAGTGACACTTACCCTGCCATCATAGATGTAAATGAGCCTGTTCTTGGAGCAGAGTTATTTTCAGCGTGGACTAATGGTAATACAGGTTTTGGAGCATATCCTGCTTATGATAGTTTTAGTTTTAGTAATGGAGTGTTAAATATTGCAGGTACAGGTTCAACAGCAAATATGACTGTATGGGAAGATATATCTTTAGTTGCTAATACAGTTTATAAAATTACTTATTCTGTATCTGGAGCAATAGGTGGTGGTAATAGTAGTTATTTTAGATTTGCATTTGCAACTAAAGCTCTTGAAACAAGTCTTAGCGTTTTTAATGAACAAAATACGCTTCAATCAGATGGTGATAAAATTATATATGTTCAAGCTACATCTACAGCTACAGGGTATTATGGATTTAGGTCAGCAAATCAACCAAATTTGACTATAAGTAATTTTTCAATTAAAGCTGTAAGTGGAAATGTAGGACTTATGACCAACCAAGACTCTGCTGATTTAGTCTATTCCTCAGTTCTGCCAGACCAATCCTTTCTCACAGGGGTAAACTCTGCGTATAACTTTATAGACTTGGATGGAACAGATTATATTGATTGTGGTGATGGTACTTCACTTGATACTGTTTCACAAAGGACATTTTCTATGTGGTTTAAAAGAGATGCGACTACTACAGACTTTTTAGCATCAAGAGATGATGATGGTTCTAATAGAATGTGGTCATTATATATTTACGATAATGTATTGTATTATGATTTTTTCTTAGATGGTGTTGGTGCAGGAAAAGGTACAGCAGGAAGTGCAACTATATCTGCTGATACTTGGTATCATGTACTATGGACAAATGATGGCACTAACCAAGTTCTTTATCTAAATGGTAGTGTTGATGGTACAAGTTCACACGCAGGTACTATGCAAAATGCAGATATTTCTTTGTATTTAGGAAGAAAAGCATCAGATTATTTTAATGGCAAAATTGGTCAAACAGCTATGTGGAATAAGGCACTTTCAGCAACAGAAGTTAGTGCAATCTACACTTTAGGTAGACATGGTAATATACTTGATAGCTACTCAGATAACTTAGTAGGATATTGGGCAATGAGTGCTTTAGATGCCTCAAGTGGTATATCTGATATTGGCAATGGCACTATATACGATAGAAGTGGAAACTCAAATCATGGGACTGCTACCAATACAGCATCAACAGATTTAGCAAGTTCACCAAACGCAGAACCTAATGGTTATGCAAAAGGTGATACTAATCGTTCAACAACAACACCTTAGAGGAAAATTATGAGTGAAGAAATAACAAACAGATGGTCAGATGACTATTCAGGAAGATGGGTAAGAAGGGCATACATGGTTCTGCCTGTAGCTGATATTAATTCAGCAGATGCTCCTACAGACTCAAATACAGTCGCACAGATAAAAACATGGATGGATAGCTATGGTTATAGTTATACCTCGGATATGAGCAAATCAGACCTATTACAAGCTATTCCTGTATCGAATGCGTTAATAGCAAATGCAATACAAAGTGGGAAAGACACATTACGCAAGAATAACGGAGATGATGGAGATAGTTCTAAAGCACTATTGAAGTTTGCTTGTGATAATGATGCAGATAATGATCCTGCTGTATTTAGTTCTTACGACAAACTAAGCCATTCTCAAGTAATGTCAGTACTGGGTGGTTCAGAGTGGACATCTAGTATTGAATAAAAGTAAATTTAACTTATGAATGAAGATTTAAAAGATTACATAACTATAATAGCATTTTTAGTAATAGTGCTTGGTGGGTTGGTTTTGTTTGGAAGTTGCGATGGTGGATGGTCAGTGGCTGGTTATGAGGTATGAGCGATGAAAAAACGTACAGGAGTTATGGAGTCACTAAACTTGACGATAATATGCGGATTAGCCTTAACCTTAAGTGGCTTGGGCAAATTATCGTGGGAGTTGGTATCGTTGTCATGGGCTACTTACGTATTGAAAATAGGATTGGAGAACTTGAACGCAGAATGGAACTTGCTAATTCCAGAATTGAAGAGCTTGTCAGCAAGCATATAGCTGAAGAAGAAGTAAAAATAACACAAATGCAAGAACAATTAGAATGGTATCAAACAGAATTAAACTTAAATCCCTTATCTTGGGGAAAGAAAAAAAGAAGAAAAAAGTAGAGTTAACAGAGGATGACTTTAATCATAACTATTTTATTAATCGAGAATTGCGGAGAGTTCGATAATGCCATTACCGTTTCACTGTATTGAATGCGACAGACCTGTAAGAGAAGCATTTAACGCAACTTGTGATGAGTGTAAAAAAGGTGAAGAAGTCTTTAGAGAAGAGGAAGAATGACAATGAATTTTTTAGAAGTGTACGCAGAAGGGGGTATGATCGCTGTCGTAGGGGCTTTGCTAGTGTATATGGTATTCTCTATGAACAAAAGAGGGTCTGTGCAGGAAGAAAATTTAAACGACCTAAAGACAGAGAATAGAGGTCAAAGTGAAACACTTGAAAACATGGAAGGTATGGTTATTAAGCTTATTAACCGCTGGAATCAAAGTGACGACAAGCTTGACAGAAAATTTGATTCAATTACGAAGGAAATTAATGATTTGGACAATCAAGTATCGGAAATAAAGGGTATTATAAGTAGATTGAATGGAAAACACTAGGAGATAATATGCCAAAAAAGAAAGATTCAAGATTAGCTAGAGCAGGGGTTTCAGGGTTTAATAAACCTAAGCGTACTCCAAGTCACCCTAAGAAGTCACATGTAGTTGTAGCTAAGGTTGGTAGTAAGATAAAAACAATACGATTTGGACAACAAGGTGTGAAAACAGCAGGTAAGCCAAAAGCTGGTGAGTCAGCTAGGCAAAAAGCAAGGCGTAAATCTTTTAAAGCACGTCATGGTAAAAACATTGCTAAGGGTAAAATGTCAGCTGCTTATTGGGCAGATAAAGTTAAATGGTAGGAGAATAGTATGAATAAGAAAGTAAAAGCACCAGTAGGATATCATTGGATGAAATCCGGCAGAGGAGTCAAGTTAATGAAAAATCCTAGTGGTGGGTATAAACCGCACAAAGGTGCTAGCCTAATGGCATCATTCAAGGTGCAAATGAAACACAAGAAAAAGTAATGGCTACTAAATCTGCAAAGAAAACAAATGAAAAGATGTGGAAACGCATTGTTTCGTCTGTTAAATCTGGCAGTTCTGGCGGTAGACCCGGACAATGGTCTGCTCGTAAAGCTCAAATCGCTACAAAGCGTTATAAGAAAAAGGGTGGTGGGTACAAAGGTGCTAAATCATCAAGTAATAGTTTATCTAAATGGTCAAAACAGAAATGGGATTATGTCAGTAAGGGAGATGAAAAGAAGCCAAGAGCTAAGAGAGGGCGTTATTTACCTGAATCAGTTAGGAAAAGTCTCAGTGCCTCTGAGCGTTCGGCTACCAATAGGAAGAAACGACAAGCTTCTGCCAAGGGTAAGCAAAAAGCTAAGTATAGTAAAAAAGTAGCAAGAAAAGTAAGAAGGTCGTGAAGTTGAACACAAATATATCAGTTGAAAATGTTATCACTATTTTTACTATGGTATGTGCAATTACGTTAGCTTTTGGGTTTATGAAGTATGATGTAGCTGCTATCAAGAAAGACTTAGAATTAAAAGCAGATAAAGAATTAATAACTTACAAACTAGATGTAATGATGGAAGACATTACAGAAATTAAACAACTACTAAAAGAGAGGAAATAATATGGATTTTTTTAATGATTGGTTAAGTTGGTCAAATATGTTTTATTTAATTGGACTTATTGTTGCGGGATATGCTACGACAGTAACTGCTAAAAATAGACAAATTGTAAAAGAAATTGGTGATTTAGTAAAAGCACTAGAATCTGGTTATAAAGACAATAAAATTACTAAGTCTGAAAAAGACTTAATTATGAAAGAAGCTTTAGATATAGGTAAAGCAGTTATACAAAGCAGATGGAAACTCTGGGGAAAGTAAGTGCCAAAACGCTTATACCAAATAAAAGATTTTTCAGGAGGACTGAATAATCTAAAAGACCCTGCCGACATAGCAGATAATGAAGTTGCAGATGTATCTAATCTAACCTTTACTAAACAAGGTGCGATTGGTGGTGCGTTTAATATGAAGAACGCTACAAACAATTTATTATCTGCTTATGATACATCACATATAGACCATATAGAAGCTGGTTATGGATTAGGCTATTTTGAAACAGACTTTGTTCGTGACGGTGTTACTCAAGAAGTAGCTACCGCTGATAACACAGGTGGCAGTGAAGATGGATTTAAGCAAAATACAGGAACAAAAGCACTTGAAATGAAAGTTGATGGCTCTGCTGTCAACCTAACTACATCATATCCTGTTGGGACTAGACTGCTTATAACCGCACCGATCTTTCCTTCTAATTCTATCGACGCAAATGGGCAAGGTATATATACTGTTGTAGGTCATAGTGGTAATGATGTCATTTTAGATAGGGCAATTAAAATATCACTTGAAACAGGGCAGGTATATTGGGCGGCTACAGTAAAGGGATTTGGAACTGGTGACAAGGTATTATTACTTGCTCACCCTGATGAACATAAAATAGATGTATACTCAACAAATACAGCAGGTACAAATTGGGAGCAAGATAGTATTGCTCTTCGTTCTTCTGCTACTGGTATAAATTCTAAAGTACTGTATCATAAAATAGATGATTCAATTAGGTGTTTTGACACTGCCGATAAAAATGACTGTAAGGTTCAGTGGTATGGTTGGATTAATAGGAGACATTTTCAATTACTAGCAGCTTTAGCTGGGTCTACTACAGATGATAATTCTTATTTGGGTTATTTCGCTAAAGATAATAGTTTAGCTAAACCAACTAATGGTACTTGTGTTGACGGTGCTACTACACCAGCTGTATCAACTTTTCCTTCTGCGGGACAAGGGTTTAATTTTAATATATCTACAAATACAAGCGGTGAAGGATTAATTAAGTCTGGTATTTATGTATTTGCACAAAGCTTTATTTATGATGATAATCAAGAAAGCTTGCTAACTGAATATAGTACTGAAGTTACCGTAGATGAAGCGGATGATTTTAAAGTATTTTCTGTAAATGTAGGAGCTAAATCTCCTTATGACCCTAGAATATCTGGCGGTAGAATATATATAAAAGAAAAAGATTCTGACTCTGAATATTTACTATTAGTAGATATAAATCTTACAAAAGGATGTAGAACTAATCTATCTGATGAATACATCACATTTAGAGATGGTGGTAGCTCTAACTATAATAGCCCTACAACTAGTGCTTCGGATAATCTTATTATTAAAGATTTAAATTTTATCACTTACGAAACAATAAATGGGTATCCTTCTAGTATTTTTAGCAATGCGTTAGGTGATCAGGGTGAGTTTTGGAAAGATTCTACAGTTGCTAACAATAGAACTTTTATATGTAACGTATCGATGAAAGATGAAAATTCTGGAAGTACAAAATCTACATCAACTGTTAAAAATTACCCTGATAGAATTATGTATTCTATGCCAAATAGATTCGACACATTTCCCTCTTTTAACTTTATAGAGGCAGCTAAAGGAGATGCTGACTATTATACAGCTATAGAATCATTTGCAGATAGGATATTAGCATATAAACAATATAGTTTAGATATTATAAATATAGCTAGTCCTAGTGATACTAATTGGTTTTTAGAAGATAGTAAAAATTATATGGGTATAGAGTTTCATGGGGCAGTTGCTAAGACTCAATATGGTATAGTGTGGGTAAATAAACAAGGTTTGTATTTTTATGATGGTTCTAAGATAAGAGACTTATCAGAGAATAAAATAGATGATGATACGTGGTATAGCTTCGTAACAGTAAACTCTATGATAATATATGATGAGGCAACTAATTTAATTTACGTAGTGAAGAATTGCTCTAGTGATGGCGATGCATATTTATACGATTTAAAGAAAGGTAACTTTACATACCTTAAAGATTTTACACATGATGGTATTACAAATGTAGTACATACTAATTTTTCAGATAGTACTAATGCTTTAGTGGGTACTGATGCTGGGTCTTCTACTAGATTTTACAAACTGCATAGAGGCTTTCAATCTGTAGAAAATGTTTCTTTTCAAACTAAAGACTTTGATTTTGGTAATGCAGCTAGAGTTAAGAAAATATATGCTGTTTATATAACTTATCAAGAAACTGGAGGTAATTTAACAGATATTTTTACGCTTGTTGAAGATGATGGCACTTCTCATGCTTTAGCTGGGAATATACCTGCAAACTCAGATGGTACTTATAATACAGTTAGAATTTCTCCATCTTCTCCAGTTATTTGCAACAAGGTTTCTATTAAAATGGAACTTGCAGGTGGAGATTCAAGCTTAGTTCAAATAAACGATATAAGTATTGAGTACAGAGAAATATACAAAAGATCTGGATAATGACTAGAGAAGCAAGAAGAACACAAAATTCTAAACAAGATAAAATACAGGTAGTTAAATCACAACCATCTGTTAACTCACTTAGAGAAGGGCAAGAAGCTATTTATATAGCTAAGTCTAATAGACTAGAAAGATATAGAAAAGAAAAAGGTAGGTTATGGGTATCCTATATGGATACTGATAATAACTACACTGTAAACAAAAATTTAAATGTAGGTGGCAATTTAGATGTAAAAGGTCACATACTTGGTATTCAGTATCAATTTATTATGCATAATTTTACCGATGATTTAAACACTGATAAAGTTTATTTACCTTGGAGTACAAGCAGTGAAGGAAGTGATATGAATAGTGCTCAACGATCTTTATTAACTCCTTACAAGATGACATTACATAAATTGTATTTTAGACCAGAAACATTAACCGATGGGACAGCTAATTTTACATTTGGACTAGACAAACAAGACGATGGAGATACAAGTGTTGATTCTATAGCTACATTTACATACGAAGCAACGCTATCTAGTGATACAATGATTACTGTAAATAAATCAGATTGGAATAACACACCAACTATAGAAGCTGGTAAAAAAGCAGGATTGTTCGTACAATCAAGTTCAGATTCATCTGGAACTATAGATTGGTATGTTACATCCGTTTGGGAAGTAGAAATACTTAATTAGTATGTGCGTCATAACATATTTATTGCTAAATTCAAAGGAATTTTAATATGAAGAATCAAAATAATTTATTAAACATGATGCAAACTGGTGGTTTAACCAGTACTTCAGGAGGGGCTGCTCTCGCTAGAGCCTTACAAAGACAAAAAGATACAAAGAGGCTAGAGAGACAACAAAGAAGGGAAGCTAGGAGACAGAAAAAAGGTAGGAGATTCGGTAGTATTGGTAGTTTATTCGGTGGATTGTTAGCTGCGACACTCGCTCCAGCAACAGGGGGTCTTAGTTTAGCTTTAGCGTCAGGACTTGGATCAGCAGCAGGAAAAAGGATTGGAGAGGGCTTAGGAGCTGGTAAAACTAAAAAATATGACAGGACTGGAACTGTGTATTCACAGCAAAAGTTTAAAGATGTACAACAAGCTAGTCGTGATTATACTAGAGGTATGGGTGAAAGAGCATTACAAAGTGGATTAAGCACAGCTTTAACTGCTGGGCTAACTCCGGGTGGTGGTATATACGGAGAAGACAATTTACTTCGATCTGGGAATCTAGCTAGAATGTTTAATATAGGTGGTGATAAATTTGCCAGTAAGGTTACTGAGCAAGGTCTTGCGGATAACCCATTTTTAGCAGAGCAGTTTGATGATGTATTTGACGTTGTCGATGGAATCCCCATTGATATAGATGGTAACCCAATAGGTTTACCGAGTGCATTAACAAGCAATTTACCGAAAGATGTTTTAGGCGATGCATCGTCTTTACCTCTTTCAAAAGGAGCTCAATCATACTTTAATAATGACATGATTCAAAAGGTTGCTCAACCATCTTTACCTCAGTCTAATTTATTGGGGAAAGCAAAAAACTATGCAAGCAATTTAAATGATTTAGGATTGGCTAGAATGTATGGATTAGGTGGTAAAAAGTTCGCTCAAGACGTTACCAATCAAGGCATATTAGATAATGCGAGTTTATTAATGGGTAACGATACTGATGAATTTGCATTTTTAGATGATGTGCAACAAGCTCCT
>UEXM01001245.1_pt1 | contig 22477 bp, 33 predicted proteins | sample 1796661 | NCBI WGS metagenome assembly UEXM01 (sample SAMEA4772469, study PRJEB27181) | metagenome | reverse complement strand
TCTATAGGACAGGCATTGCACGCTTTTGTTCCAGATGTACGCCCACCACTCGGTTCTGATGTGAGATCTCTTATCTCTTTTTTGGAATCAAAATTACCGGAGAATAGAAAATGAAAATTACAAAGAAGCATTTAATCAAATTGATTAAAGAGCAGGTAGAGCAAAAACAGATTGAAGAAAGTACCAAAGATTTTTCTGAGTACTTGAAGGATACTTTGTCGCTATTGAACGCTGAAAGGTCTTTAAAACGGCGAAATGATTCCAAGGTTGAATATCATCCTATTGGAGATCTTATTTCAAGTGCATACGAGATGCTCTACTCGGAGGGTATCTATATCGAAGAAATTGAGGAATCTCTTCAACACTATATGCAATTTCTGAAACTAGCAACAAAATTATCAGATGAGCTACAACAAATGGAGACAAGATCATGAAGATTACCAAGAGACAATTACAGAAAATTATTAAAGAAGAGGTAACAAGCATCATAGAAAATGATGATGATCAGCCCGAAGGTGAATTAAAAGAGGCTTGGCATTTCATGATGAACCTCCTCTATGAAATGGAAGGAACCTACGGTCGATTTGAGTCACCATCCAGCGGAGGAACTGGTTTTGCGCCAGAACACTCGTGGGGCGAACTGGAAAAGCCCTTCGTCCCAACAACCAATCTCGGCTTGAGTCCCTACGACCTTGAGGGCTTTGTGCAGGATGTTCCCACATTAGGCAATATAAAAGAAAAATATTTAGAAGCATACGAGCACTATAAAAAATCTATAGAGAAGCTTGAAGCAGCTATCACGAAACTTAGTGAGTATTAAAACTATCAAAACTTAAATTACAGGAGAATAGAAAATGAAAATTACAAAGAAACAATTAATCAAATTGATTAAAGAAGAAATCTCGAATGTGAGAGAATCAAATGCTTATGATGCAATCACTAGCGAGTTGCCCGATATTATAGCAAGTCTTCCAATGGAAACTGTGATTAGAATCATCATGGAGGAAGTTGACCTTGAACCATCTGATATTGTTACTATGGTTACGAATATGCCAGAATTAGAGATGGAAAACATTTACATAGCTTTGAAGAAATCACAAGCTGGCGAATAGAAAATGAAACTCCTACTTGAAAATTGGCGAAACTATCTAAAGGAAGGCATGAAAACATGGGACAACCTTCCTGATAATGTAGTGGTGGCAATCAAGTCTGGAGGAAAATCAGTTGAAATTTACTATGCAGACGCAGACAATCCTGACAATTATGCAGAAAATCCAGAGGGCAATGTTATAATTACCAACAGGGAACTGACCAGTATGGATAAACATATGATGGATAAAGTCGGAATAAAGTCTAACACCTATGGTCCTTGTGACAATGCTTGGAGGGTGGTAGAAACAGAGGCTCAATCTGGTTGGGGTCCGTTGTTGTATGACATTGCTATTGAGTTTGCTACACTGAATGGTTCTGGGTTGACACCTGATAGGATTAATGTTAGCGATGAAGCCGAATCCGTTTGGGACTATTATTCTAAATCAAGAAGCGATGTGACTTCTCATCAGCTTGACGACTTGGATAATACCCTGACTCCCCAAGAGAAAGATAATTGTCTTCAGCATGCGGCAGCACAGAGGGTCAGCGACTTTTCTGATTCATCATTAAGCAAACGATACACCAAAGAACCTACCACCATTAAATCTTTGGGCGACAAATTAAAAAATCTATAGGAAGATAGTTGAGCAGTTTTCACTTAGCAGGGATTGTTCCTGTAGCAGGACAGCCCCTTGATTTTAAAATGGACTGGCATGATTCACTTATGCCTATTGCACCAGACTACCTCGCAGTAGAGCGAGCAGTCTTTGAGTGTGCTTGGGCTGGATGTGAAACCATCTGGATTGTGGCCAATGATGACATGACTCCACTTATTCGACACAGACTAGGCGAGTGGGTACAAGATCCTGTTTGGATTGGTCGCAGTATGGATAGATATCCTTCCGAGAGCAGAAAGAAAATACCTATCTTCTATGTACCCTTAAGAGCCAAAGACATAGGCAAAAGAGATTGTTTAGCTTGGTCTGTGTTGCACGGAGCAGTCACAGCTTTTGAGGTATCAGCAAGACTAAGCAAGTGGGTGATACCAAAAAGAAACTATGTGGCCTTTCCTTACGGAGTTTATGATCCAGAGATAATCCGAGAGCATAGAAAAACAATTTCAAGCAACAATTCATTTATGTTGTCACACAACGGCAAGACAGTCCAAGATGGCGAGTATCTTGGGTTCACCTTCGACAAAGATGACTTCGTTAGCTGTCGCAGGGAAATAAGGAAGGGCACAGGAGAATACAATTCAAAGGTTATGGAAGACGGCATATTCCCAAGGGAGAAACTGCCAAAAGAAGAAAGATGGTCTGCACGCTATTTTTCCCTTGACAAAATATTTAAACCTGTTATAATATATAAAGAAAACAAAGTTGAAGTCCCTTGGTATTACAACGTAGATTCTTGGGATGGGTATTGCAATTACTTGGGGTCAGAAGAAAGGAAGCAGGTTGAAAGACCTCACCCAATATTTATGAAGTATCACGAATGGAATGAAATAGGAGTCGATGATGAGTGACAAGACAAGAGCAGAACTAAACAAGATGACTAAAAAGAATCTATTGTTGCATATTGAGAATATGCAGTTAATGATTGAAAACGATCATCTTGAGACACAAAAAGAAAATAGAGAGATGAGAGACATTCTTTCTAATATTAGCGATACAACTAACACTGATATCCGCAGAGCAGCGGGAATTATGCGCTATCAGGTATCAGCTCACGATTTTGCTTCTTCTGAAGATAAGAAAAAAATGATAAAAATTGTTGACATTTTCATCGACACTATGGTATAATTCTAATTATTCGGAGGTAATTTAGATGACAAAGATTCCATTTGTTGGGCTTCACGCTCATTCTGTTGCTGGTTCAATTTTCGATGCCCTTGGCTACCCTCAAGAGCATATGGATTTTGCTTATGAAAACGGTATGGATGCCTTGGCTTTAACTGACCACGGCAATATGAACGGACTGCCTCATCAGGTTCTTCACGCAAAGAAGATGAAGAGCGAAGGTAAAGACTTCAAGCCTATCTTTGGTGTGGAGGCTTATTTCCTTCCGTCAATCGATGACTGGAAAAAAGATTATGAAGCAGCCAAAGAAGATAAGAAGCGTAAAAAGACTTTGAGCAAAGATGTTACGGCTACAACAGTAGAGGACGAAGATGCATCGAAGAAAGCAGTGCGAAATATCTTGAATCGCCGCAGGCACCTTATCTTATTGGCCCAAGACCAAAAAGGTCTAAGCAATCTGTTCTCTTTGATTTCAGAATCATTTGGACCCGGCAATTATTACCGATATCCACGAGTGGACTTCAAATTACTTAAAAAGTATTCTGAGGGAGTCATAGGGGCTTCTGCTTGTTTGGGCGGTGTTTATGCGGGTAATTATTGGGAGAACCGTGAGAAGGGCAAAGAAGCCGTTCTAGAGGCTATGCGAGACACTACACGAAATATGATTGATATCTTCGGAGATCGTTGGTACGGAGAGCTTCAATGGAACAATGTTCCTGAACAGCACGAGCTTAACAAATACATCATTCAAATGCATGAAGAGTTTGGAATCTCTCTTATATCAACATCTGATTCTCACTATCCTAATCCTGATGCTTGGAAGGACCGAGAGCTTTACAAGCGTCTTGGATGGCTTGGCAAATCTAAACCGGCTTATGAAACAAATGAGCTTCCCGATGGTGTTGAGGAGATCGGATATGAGCTGTATCCTCGCAATGGTGATCAGATGTGGGAGGCTTATAAAAAGTATTCTGCTGAGTGTGGGCACACTTACGATGATGACTTGGTGATGGAATCTATCACAAATACTCATAAGATTGCTCATGAGCGAATTGCTGACTTCTTGCCTGACACGGAAGTTCGACTTCCAGACTTTGTTATTCCTGCTGGTGAGACAGCAGATTCTGCTTTGGAAAAGTTCTGTATGGAGGGTCTACGATTAAAGAATCTGCATACCAATGAGGATTACACAGAACGCCTTCGTCAAGAGCTTGAAGTCATCGCAGACCGAGGCTTCTCTAAGTATTTCCTCACAATGAACCAGATTTGCCAGAAAGCCAATGAACAAATGCTTTCAGGTCCGGGTCGTGGATCTGCGGCTGGCTCGCTAGTTGCTTACGCTCTTGATATTACACAAGTAGATCCGCTTAAATATGATCTTCAGTTCTCTCGATTTATGCGAGCAGATGCCACCGACTATCCTGATATTGACTATGATGTAGCTGATAGTATGGTCTTGAAAGAAGTCTTAATTAAAGAGTGGGGAGAGGATAAAGTTGCTCCCATCTCTAATTGGAATACTCTTCAATTGAAGTCTCTAATCAAAGACATCTCCAAGTTCTACGGCATCGAGTTCAAGGAAGTGAACACTGTAACCAGTGCGATGATGGGTGAGGCACTAGGTCCGGCCAAGAAGAAACACGGAATCACTACGGGAATGTACACTCCCACCTTCGAGGACACTATGGAGTTTAGTGATACTTTGAAGAAGTTCCTCGCTAAGTATCCACATGTAAAAACTCACGTTGAAATGCTCTATGGTCAGGTCCGATCATGCTCTCGACATGCTGGTGGTGTTGTTATTGGCGAGAACCTCAACAAGCGTATGCCATTAATTAACTCTGGTGGCGTAAGACAGACACCATGGTCCGAAGGGCAGAACGTTCGACATCTTGAACCAATGGGGTTCATTAAATTCGATGTCCTCGGCTTGTCTACGTTGAAGATGATTGAAGGTGCAATCAAGCATATTCTAAGTCGAAAGCACGGAATTGAGAATCCAACCTTTAAAGATGTCAAGGCTTTCTATGATAAACACCTCCATCCAGATGTGATTGATTTCAATGATCAGAAGGTTTATGAAAATATTTTCCATTCAGGAAAGTGGGCTGGTGTCTTTCAGTTTACTGAAACTGGGGCACAAAGATTCTGTCAACAAGTTAAGCCAACAAACTTAATTGATTTGGCAGCTATTACTTCTATCTATCGTCCCGGTCCTCTTGGGGCCGGAGTACACAATGATTATGTAGAGGCTCGCGAAAACCCTCAACGGCTCAAGTTTCTCAATGAAGAACACCGAGCAATCACAGAAGAGACATATGGATATCTTATTTTTCAAGAGCAGATCGCTGCACTTGCACACAAACTAGGTAAAGACATCACTCTTGACGAAGGAAACATGCTTCGCAAAGTCTTGACCAAGAAGGGAACAGGCAAAGAAGCAGAGGTAAAGAATACCTTGCGTGCCAAGTTTGTGAAAGGTGTCGTTGAGAAAGGGATGAAGAAGAGTACTGGAGAGAGAATGTGGGAAACATTCGAATACTTCTCTGGTTATGGCTTTAATAAGTCACACGCTGTATCTTACTGCATTATCTCTTATCAGTGTGCTTGGCTGTTGAACTATCATCGTTCTGAATGGATGGCTGCGTTCTTAGATAAGGAGCCGGAATCCAGAAAAGAAAAAGCAATTAACATTGCGAAGGCATCCGGGTTTGATATTAAAGAGATCGACATTAATTCATCCGGTCGAGTGTGGGAGATTTCAGAAGACGGACAGACTTTGATTCAGCCATTGTCTTCGATCAAGGGCCTTGGTGATGCTGCCATTGACCAAATCGAGGCACACCGACCATTTAAGAAGATCGAAGACTTTTTGTTTAGTGAGGAGATTGTATACTCTAAGCTGAATAAGAAAGCTTTAGATGTCCTGTGTCGCGCAGGAGCAATGAATAGTCTGATGGATGGCAGATTTACCGGAGGTAAACACTTCTGGTCAGCAGTCTGTGTGGACCGCCCGCGAAAGCCAAAGAATCTGGATGAGAACATTGCGATATACCAACCAGAGGGAGACTTCTCTGATGAGGAGAAGATTGGATACCTTGTAGAACTTACAGGAGTATTTCCATTCAATCGTGTAATGAAGCCGGAAGTGTATCAGCAGCTCAGTGAGGCATTCATCCCTCCCATCGCAGGTTATGATCCGGAGCTTTCAGAATGTGTTTGGTTTATTCCTCGTAAGGTTGTTCCTAAGAAGACCAAGACAGGTAAGGATTATTGGATTATCGAGGTGATTGACGATACAAATACTCTGACAAAGATTAGGGTATGGGGTGTCCAACCCTATGATAAGATTCATGTTAACAAGCCATACATAGCAAAGCTAGAACATAATGATAAATGGGGATTTTCAACGCGAAGTTTAAGAAGAAATTTTAGAATTTTAGCTTGACAGAGCCTCCATTACATGCTATATTAATATAACAAACACGAGGTGTCTATGCAAAATCTAGGTTATGCTTGTATCAATATGGGTCTCTCCGAACAACCCAAGAGTCGGAGAGTTACCACCAATCGCACAATGATCAAAAAAACTTTCAAGCAACGCGGCATCTCATATGCTTCCGAGCTTGCATTGCAAAACAGCCGTGATCTTCTCAAGATCATCAAGTGGAACTACAGCAATGATATCAACTTCTTTCGGATGTCTTCCGCCATGTTCCCATGGGCATCAGAGTATAACATTTCAGATCTGCCAGACTACAATCAGATTGCTGGTACCTTAGCCGAAGCAGGTTCATTTGCTCGCCAAGTCAACCAGCGTCTGACTACCCACCCAGATCACTTCAATAAGCTTACCAGTCCTCGCGAGCACGTAATCACAAACACTGTTCGCGACCTAGAGATTCACGGTGAGATGATGGATCTCCTTGGTATGCCTCGCAGTCCTTGGGCCAAGATCAATATCCACGTCGGTGCATCTTACGGTGATAAGCCTATGGCCCTTGACAACTTCTGCCGCAACTTCGAAAAGCTATCCGATGCTGTCAAGTCTCGACTCACCGTAGAGAACGACGACCGAGATTCTCTATACTCTACAGCCGAGTTAGTTACCGAAATACACTCTCGCATCGGCATCCCCGTTGTTCATGACTTCCATCACCACCTCTTCACTCATCGCGGTATGTCCCAAGAGGAAGCACTGTCACTCGCTTGTTCGACATGGGGTGACATTATCCCCGTAGTTCACTACTCCGAGTCTCGTGCTAAGGAGCACAACAACCCCAAGATCCGCCCACAAGCTCACTCTGATATGATACAGGATTATATCGAGACATACGGTCAAGATGTATATATCATGATCGAGGCCAAACACAAAGAGCTGGCTCTTTTGGAATACAGAAATAAATTTCACAACACACAACAACTTCTCGCAGGATAAATAAATGTTAAGAGTAGACGTAATCATTGGTATGCAACATGGTGATGAGGGAAAGGGTAAAGTTACTCACTATCTTTTGAGTAAAGGACCATACACGCATTGTGTTCGATATAACGGCGGGTGTAATGCAGGCCACACCATCTATCACGAGGGGCAGAAGTTTGTCACCCATCACATCCCGGCTGGCGTATTTTTCGGAGTGAAGAGTGTCATCGGCCCCGGCTGTGTGATTGACATTCATAAGTTCTTTGATGAGATTAAGATGCTTAGAGAGGGCGGCGTGAATATCTTGGATAAGATTTTCATTGCTAAGAACGCACATGTCATTCAAAGCAAGCATCAGTACGCAGATGCAGAAGAAACAAAGCTGGGCACAACTCGCACAGGAAATGGCCCGTGCTACTCCGACAAATATGCCCGTACAGGATCGAGAGCAGAAGACTTCCCTGTGCTGGAGCCTTATTTAATTGACATGTATGAGGAGTTCTATATCCGTAACCCAGAAGCGCAAATCCTATGTGAAGGAGCACAGGGCGCAGAATTAGATATTGATTGGGGAGATTATCCTTATGTCACTAGCAGTCATTGTACTTCTGCCGGTGCTTGTCTGAACGGCTTTCCTCCACAATCCATTCGTAGCGTTATCGGAGTTGCAAAAGCCTACGAGACATATGTGGGAACCAAGGAGTTCCAGCCGGAACAACAAGTGTTTAATGCTTTACAGATGGCTGGGGATGAATTTGGGGCAACTACTGGACGCAAGAGACAGTGCAATTGGATGAGCTTACCTAATCTTGAAAAGGTTGTCAAACTTAATGGGGTAACTAATCTGATTATTAACAAGATGGATGTCCTCGAGGAAGTAGATGCTTGGTCTGTCTATGTTGATCACAAGAGAGCAAATTTATTTACGTTCCAAAACAAAGATCAGTTCTGCGAATATGTCAGTGAATACTTTCCAGATGTGGATGTAATCTTTTCGGGATCCCCCGAGCGTGTGTGATGTCGAAGAAGAAGATATCTTTTCTGGACTTGCACGGAGTTCATCACGACGATGCTGATTTTGTAGTAGAAAAGTTTATTACAGATAACTTCCAGAAAATGCCAATCAAAATAATAACTGGATATTCTGACTTCTTCGTAAGCAAAGTAAAGTTCTATGCCAATAAGTATGATTTAGGGTGCTACCCAGATACCCCCGACAATGAAGGGTGTTGGGTATTTTTTTTAGATGACTGGAAAAAAGTGCTTGACAGAAGCAAAAAGTAGTGCTATAATAATATTACAATAACAAGGAGAGTGCTATGTTAAATGCAAATGTGTGTAAAGAAGCGATCATGAAGCCTTATGTAGAAGCTGTATCTTATTCGCAAAATAATACCAATGGAAATAGATCATCAAAAAGGACAGATATCCTGAATGATGAATTTGTCAAGCATACTCTTTTGCCTATCTTTTCCGTAGAGAAAGGTTATGATATTTGCAAAGAAACAGCTACAGATTGCGCACGCGGTGAATCTTTTAAAATGGATATTGTTGTCTATAAGGGAGACAGGATCGCTGCCATGTTTCCCCTCAAGGCTGTCGAAAAGAGCTTCAATAAGAATCGGCATAATTACACAAACACTGTTGTTGGAGAAGCGCAGAGAATATGGGGCAAGGCCGGTCTTAAAGACAGAGAGAAGACTTTGGTTATGGCAATCGATTGGATTCCAAACTTTGTCCCGCAGGGTAATAAGATGGAGAAAACAAAGCCACCCACTATTGATCAGGGCTATCTGCAAACGATGGCAAGTTTTTTCTATCCTGAATCTAGGCATTATAGTTTTAAGATTAGGTTTGATTTTGACTTTGAGACCCATGAACATTCAGACATGAATGAGAAAGAAGTTTGTGAAATGATTAATATTCTTAAAGAATGGGAAAGAAACTTTGAATAAGGATATGGAAAAGTTCTATCGATATGAGAAGACTATATCGAAAGAAAAAAGAGTGGACCTTGGTATAGTTTATACTCCACCAGAGATAGTAGACTATATTAACTCTTCTGCTCTCGACATGTGGAACGCACCCAGCCCACCAAAGGTGTTGGACCCTTGTTGTGGAACGGGTGTTTTCCTGCATGATATGGCACATAAAATAGCTCAACGCTGGAACCTGCCTATCGAAAAAGTGATGAAAGAATATATTTATGGTGTTGATAAAGATGGAGAAGCGGTTGAAGTATGTAAAGAGTTGCTAGGATGCGAGCACATTGTACAAGGAAACTCTTTGTTGCTTCGATTAGATGCCTTTGATATGATTGTCACGAACCCTCCATACATCAGGATCCAGAACTTAGACCAAGAAACACGAGATCTTATAAAAGAAAAGCATCCCATAGCTATGGGAGATACAGATATATATATAGCTTTTCTAGATAAGTTCCATGCTTCAGGTAAGATTGTAGGTTTGATATGTCCTAATAGCTGGATAAGAAACAAGAGTTCAAATTTATTGAGAGATTCTTTTTATAGAGAACAGCGCATTTCAAAGGTTGTAGATTATAGATCAGAGATGGTTTTCGATAACGCACAGACTTATACATCCATTGTCCTCATGTCTCCAAAAGCTGGTGATTTAGAGTATGGCATAACCCACAAAGAGCCACTAAGAAAAATACAGTACGACAATAGCACCAGCGATATTATATATTTAGGTCAGCAAACGGATAGGGATGAAGAAGAAGGTATAGATATATTTGATTTTTGCGACTTCAAGATCGGACTGGCTACTCTGTGCGATGGCTTATTCTTCTGTACAGTGACGGAACAGAATGGAGGCTTGTGCAAAATAGACAATAAGTTTGGGAGCTATGAGATCGAGTTTGGGATCTTGAGGACTTGTATCAAAGCCAGCAAGATGAGTAAAAAGATGAAGAATACATATATTGTATTTCCGTATGATGCACAAGGTAACTTAATATCAGAAAAAGACCTGTCTTCTAGCTTTCCTCGCACGTATGCAATGCTATTGGAGAATCAGCAAAGGCTATTATCGAGAGATAAGGGCAAGATAAAGAAAGAAAAGTGGTATGGGTTTGGTCGAGATCAGGGTTTGAAGAACAACGTAGAGAAGATATTACTGCCTCCTGTGCAAAAGGATGGCTTGAGAGTGTCAGAAAGCGCACAGGAGGAGTACTATATCTCTGGTTACGGAATCATTCCCAAAGATGGCTATACTATCCAGCAAGTTAAAAGCTTTATTGAGAGCGAATACTGTTATGATAAGGTTAAAGACAAGGCCAAAACTATGTCTGGAGGATGGATAGGCTTATCCAAGAATACTTTCAAGGGAATAAAAGTTCCAAAAAAGTTTTACATTTCCCTTGACAACTAGAACTTTTCGTGGTATATTAATTAAGTAATCAACAACAAGAGGTACAACAATGAACAATGATTTTTCACTCTTTCCAGACAACGTAGTTGAGATTCATCAGGAGGATTCGCAAATGGATGAAAAACAGCAAAAAATGCTAGAGTACATTCGACAACTGGCTGACATTGAGGCGCAAATGGAGCCACTAAAAGAAGACAAGCGAGAGCTTAAAGCGGAGTTTAAGGACGCTGGTTGGCTAACTGGCGATGAAATCTCTATGACCGTAAAGGTTTATCGCATGATTAAGTCCGATTCTTTTGACATTGATGAGTTTACACAAGTATACGAATCACTGGCTACATCTGTGGGGAAGAACCAATGATTTTAGAATATTACTGTACACAAGACGACGCAGTGCGTCCAACCCGAGCAAACCCATCTGATGCTGGCTTGGATGTCCACTTCAACCCATCAGATTCAGATCTTTCTGGTGTGTATCTTGAACCGGGAGAAAGCAAACTATTTTCCACAGGATTGAAGTTTGGTGTTCCTCATGGATACATGCTAGAAGTAAAGAACCGAAGCGGTAATGCTTCCAAGCGGAGTTTGCTGGTAGGTGCGTGTGTTATCGATTCTGGTTATGATGGTGAGGTATTTGTAAATCTCCATAACGTTGGAACACGAACACAATTTATTGAGCGAGGGATGAAGATTGCACAGGTCGTAATGATCCCAGTAGTTCATTTTCGAGCACTAGAGACTGGTAAAGATAATTTGTACGACTGGCACCCAATCACCATCAGCGATCGCGGTGATGGAGCATTAGGTTCTACTGACAAAAAGCAGGATGGAGTTAATTTTATGACAACAGAGGACGTGGATCCTTACACGATACCAGAAGCTTGGGAACTCGGAGATCCTGCATGATTTATCGACCCTCACTATCATATAATGATGTGCTGTTAGTTCCCAAATATTCTGACATCACTTCTAGAAAGGAAGTAAGTTTAATTTCTGAATTAGACGCAAGTAGGGAACTTGCACTGCCAGTTATCTCATCTCCGATGGACACTATTACAGAAAGCTCCATGGCTAATGAGATGGCTCGTGCAGGAGGTCTTGGCATCATCCATCGGTACAGCTCTATTGAGATGCAAGCTCAGATGGCTTATGAGGTAAAAGACCTCAACGCTAAAGCGGCTGCTATTGGAATTACTGGGGATTATTTGGAAAGAGCACATGCATTATATGAAGTGGGGGTCAAAATCTTTTGCCTCGATGTGGCCCACGGCCACCATGTTTTGATGGAACGAGCTATTAAAAATATAAAGTCTGCTTATCCAGACGCTCATGTTATGGCTGGAAACGTCGCAACAAAGTCTGGTTTTGAAGATCTAGCTTCTTGGGGAGCAGATTCTATCCGATGCAATATCGGCGGCGGTTCCATCTGCTCCACAAGGTTGCAGACAGGTCATGGCGTTCCGGGCTTGCAAACTATTTTTGATTGCTTCTCAGCAGATGTTGATAGAGATGTAAAAATAATTGCTGATGGTGGGATTAGGAACAGTGGGGATATCGTGAAAGCCCTAGCAGCCGGAGCTGATTTTGTTATGGTTGGATCTTTACTTGCAGGCACTATCGAATCTCCGGGATCATTGATATATTCTTCAGATGGAAGTGCGAAAAAGATTTATCGTGGAATGGCTAGCAAAGAAGCCCAACATAATTGGAGAGGTAGGCATAGTTCTAACGAAGGTATTTCAACGACCGTGCCCGCTAAGGGTCCTGTGAGAAATATATTAACAGATTTAGAAAATGGAATAAGAAGTGGTTTGTCATATTCAGGAGCTAGAACGATAACAGAATTGCAAGTCAATGCTGAGTTTATTATTCAAACTTCGTCTGGGCAGTCTGAGAGTGACACCCACATTCTTACGAGGAAATAGAGTAGTGAAAGATTATGGAAAGAATGAGAAGAGAATTTCTTTTATGGATAATGATAAGAGAAACGCTGAAATGATCGTGCGGTTGAAACATGATGGTCTCACGAAAACCAAATTCTTTCGAGCTATTCTTACTGGGTATCTTGAGCGAGACGCTGCAATTGTTGATTTTGTAGATAGAATCAAAGAAAGCGACAACATGCAGAGCAAGAATAAGTCCAGAAAGGTTAAGCAACTTGAAGAGAAGGGCAATAAAAATAAAACTAAGTTTGGTTTAAACGAGGGTGATATTGAAAATATTTTCGATATGTTAGAAAAAGAACACCCAGATTTATAAACTTTGGTTTTTTAAAAAATTGCAAACTATTTATAATGATATTATACCAATTTTGCTTTAGGTATTAGGAGAAATTAAGATGAGCAAAAAAACAGTTTTAAATGAAGTGCGACGTTTCATGAAGTTAGCTAACTTAGACGCTAACCTTTCAAGCAACTTCGTCAATAAATTAGATGAAATGGATCACGCTTATAAGCGTGATGAAGATGTTATGGAAGAAGAGGAAGAAGAAGTCGAAATGGACATGGAAGTCGAAGAAGAGCCTATGATGGGTGATGAAGAGATGGAAATGGACGTTGACGTTGACATGGATATGGACATGGGCGCGGAAGAGGAAGCAGTCTTAACGGATGAAGAAGCTTCTATTCTTATTGCTCTGGGTCAGAAGTTGGCTGCTTCTTTGGAAGCGGATGCCGAAGACGATGTGGAAGACGCAATGGACGACCTCGATGATGCTGATGAGTTAGAGGACGAAGCTGAAGAGTTGGAAGACGATGCAGCAGAAGATCTTGCGGATGCAGCAGAAGACATCGCAGATGAAACTCTTGAAGAAATTCTTGACGGAATCTTAGGTGAAGACAGCGGCGCAGAAGAATCTCGCCATGATCGCATGAATGCAGACGCAGACCGACGCAGAGCACGCGACTTAGAGCGTGATGCTGATGAAGACGACTCCAAAGTCCGTCAAGAAGGCGAAGGCAGCAAGAAGGGCGAATACAAACGTCGCGACAAAAAAGGCAAAGTAGGCAAGCGTGCAGGTGATGTCGATGGTCATTACAAAGACTACATGCAAGAAGACCTTGTTCAGGAAGTTTTGAAAAGAGTTCGCACCCGCTTGGCAGCAATGTCAAAAGAGTAGATTTTATTTCTCCACTATTAATAGACGAGCCGCAAGTGAATTCATTTGTTTGCGGCTTTGTCGTGTCTAAAGGATAAGACGATGTTAGCCGCTATTTTATTTGGAATATTTGCAGGTTTCTTTTTGAGGGGTGTGTACAACAAGTATATGATCTCAAAGGTCGAGCTAATATTATTTAAAGAAATAGAGCTTTATTGTCTACAACTTCTTATAATGACACATGAAGACTTTGTGTACCTCAAAGAAAAGAAATCTATGATGATGCATAAGATGGGAATTGAAGAGAACGAAATCAAGGTTGTTAGAAACATCGACAATGCCAACATTGAAAAGTGGCAGCACACAGCGATTAACAAATTTCTACTAGCTATGCCACCTCGCTTTAAAGGACATGTCGAGTATCGCACTTGGAAAGGGGCTATGACTTATTTACAAAAATTTATAAAAAAAGCTTGACAGTTTTTTTAAAAAAGTGTATAATTAAAAAAGAAAAGGAGATTCCCTTATGAAAGGTGTGGCTTGGAAAAATACTAGGTTAGAAAACGATGATTTTCTTTATGTTCTTCAGGTAGATGAAATCAAAGGAGTTCGACAGCAGAATAGATTATTGAAAGAAGTTAACGGATGGGTATGCACCGGAAACGCATATGACCCGAAGAGTAAGACCGAAAGTTTGATTTTCAAAAGAATTTTTCAAACTGAATCTGATTGGAAATCTTGGGCTCGCAAGTTTCCATATGTATTAGAAGAGATAACTGAAAAGACAGGCCGCCCAAAACCATACAAACTGGGCCTAGACTACCAACAAAAGACACGAGGGAGAAAAGTCAATGAGTACTAACGAAGAAGCAAAAGAAGAAAGCGAAGAAGGTACAGAAGAACAAGCTGCGAGCCCCTCCCTCCCTCCGGAGACGAGAGCAGTGGGAGTATTTCAGGATATCACTGAAACAAAATCAGAAGAGATAGTTTATGCTCTTAAGATATATTCTGGTGAGTCCGACTCTCCTGTTGAGTTTTATGTCAACTCTGCTGGTGGAGTTGCTTCTGATATGTTTGCCATTTATGATTATATGAGACAAACGCGAGAGGAAATGGAAATCCACACTCATGGATTAGGAAAGGTAATGTCAGCTGCTGTGCTCCTATTAGCAGCCGGAACCAAGGGCAAGAGGAAGATTGGAAAGTATTGCAGGGTAATGATTCATTCTGTCATCGGAGGCTCATCAGGAGCCTTACACGACTTAAAAAATGAAATGAAAGAGATCCAGATGATACAAGATATGTATATCGATGCTCTTGCAAGCGAGACAAAGCTGACAAAGAAGAAATTGAAGGATATGTTTGCAAAGAATGTGAATGTTTATCTTTCAGCAGAGGAAGCCGTAAAACACGGCATCGCAGATATTATTGTATAAAGGAAACCACAACCATGTCTATTATTAAAGGATTACATGCCAAGATGATTGCCGATAAAGTAAAGTCGGTAATGGAGAAAAAGGGTTATGCCTTCTTCTCGAATGGCATCTTCAATGTCAATATCATTGGCATCAGGTCGAAGGAAGCGAAGTCCAATAAGTTTGATGATACCATGCTTTTGATTTATAAGAATAAGAAAAAAGAATGGGAAGTTCAGTCTTCTGTCATCACTACAGACCCCGGAGAGAAGTATTTAGTTCATCCGATGAATAAGAAAGGAACTGCAATCTTGGTTCCTAATCAGTACCGTGGGGTGTATAAAGTCGACACCCATGCCAGACATAACTCTAAGTTTGCTCACGAGGCTTTATGCCAGAGAGGTAACGTATTGAAAGTTTGGCGCGATGGAAACAGAGATAAGATTCTGGATCATGATGCAGAAACGATAGACGAAGGATGGTTCGGAATAAATATACACAGGTCCAAGGTAGGGGAAGCATCCTATGTGGGATCCTACTCAGCCGGATGTCAGGTTTTTAAAAACGGCACAGATTTCAAATTATTTATGTCTGCCGTAAAGAAATCTGCCGAGCTTTATGGAAATAGTTTTAGCTATACTCTACTAGAAGAAAAAGATTTTGAGGACTAATTAGTATTATGAAAGAATTAGATAATTTAATTGAAAGCACCTTTGGTGCCAAGCCACAGAAAAAAACAGGATTTAGCTTCGAAGACCTGTTGAGTTTGGTTTCGGAAGTTGTAGATAATGGGCTAATAAGCGACGTTCTCTCCGAACGCGCTAGACCAATTACGTCAAAGACAATGAGCGTAGAGATGTCTTTCATTCCAGAGATTAATGTGAGTGAGTTAGGTTGGTCCGATGTTTCTACGTCTGAAGCCGGAGAAGTCATCAAGGGGCCACAGCGTCAATTATTAGAAGATTACTTGAGCAATATTTCTGGAACCACTCTGGCTGAAAAGATTCGCAGCTTAGAGGCTTTTTACGAAGATGGCGACCAAACCCTCTTAGACGATGCCGAAAATCGTTCCGACGTAATTAAGAAAGTTATGTCTTATTTAGTTTTCTATAAAACTTTGACTAACGTTATTACAAATTTCAATGCATCCTCAGCCGGGTTTAGCTTTGAGTCGTTTCTAGCTACGTTACTAAATGGAAAACAGATCCCTGCTTCTGGTGCAGATACAATTGCCGACTTCACCACAGGAGATAATATCCCAATCAGTCTCAAGCTGTACGCCGAGAAATCTCTTCAAGTAGGTGGCAGTTATGTTGCCTTGGTGGATGATTTGGTTGAGCCTAAATTTAATCACCCCGGAATGAGATACGTTGTTTGCACCAAGAACCTGCAAGGTAAGGGCTTGGAGCAAAACGGATCCATTAAATTCTATGAGTTTGACATTGACATAAATAATGTTGCCAATATTATTGGGGTAAGCAGCGACAAATCAGCAAAATGTATTAGAATCCCTCGTGCAATTGAAACCGCCGATGCTGATTATAATATTAATGCTACACTGCCATCAGCCAGAAACATGCCCAGCATCGAAGACTTGAAGAAGATTTATGAAGATGGTGTTAGAAAAAACTTAAAGGATGAAAAGTCAACTATCTCTGAAGATGATCTTGAAAACATTTTGGCTGCAATTGGTTGGGGTACAAAAGAAGATGTTTTCAAGCCCGCTGATCCCGAGCGATTCGGCGGCGTAGAACAAGGCGTTGTTTTCGGAATCTCTAAGACGGATAGAGCAAAGTTAAGTGCTCTTATCATGCCCGACAATCAAGCAGCCGCTGAGATGAAAGCTGCCACTGGGATCCCAAATAAAACCACGATTGTATCTGTATTCTCAAAAGCTAACGATGAACTTGTCTCCCAATTCACAAGAACAAAACTTAGTGGAGAGAGGGGTAAGCAATTAGCAGCCATGGCTGAATCCGGCGAGTTCTTATCTCCAGAAGATTCAGTGAAGTTATACAATACATTGCCTGAAGATATGAAAAGGGTGGCCCTAAAGAACTCTCTGGGATACTTGGAAACTTACCAATGGCACTTAAACAGAACACAAGCTACTAACACTTCTGCGCCACTAAACGCAGAATATCAAGGTGAAATTAAAGTAGGTACAGAAGCGGTAATGAAGTTATTGAATGATGTGAGAGACTTGCTAAACCAACAGGTATTCCAGATTTTCAGTTCTTTGAAATCTTTATCTGATAATCTTAACTCTTACTTTGCTGGCGGCCTTTCTGATGATAGAAGGGCTACGGACGCAATTGATGATGCGCAACAGATCGAAGTAAATACTACAGAAATAAAAGATCAAAATAATACTTGACTTCCTAACCAAATGTGGTTATAATATATAATAGTTAAACTTTAAGAGGTGTGATTTGACTAAGCATTATGGATCTGGTTCCGATATGAACCAAAAGATTTTGTCTGGAGTAAACATTCTTGCAGACAATGTGGCTTCTACTTTGGGGCCACGAGGACGAAATGTTATTCTCCAAGAGAAAGGCAAGCGTCCTATTATTACAAAAGACGGCGTAACTGTCGCCAACTTTGTGGATCTTGAAGATCCCATCGAAAATGCAGCTGTACAGATTATTAAACAAGCAGCCGCACAGACAAACCAAGACGCTGGAGATGGGACGACAACTTCAACAGTCCTATCCAGAGCAATCCTAACCCGAGCGCAGAAGTATGTCTCCTCCGGTGTCCCCCCAGTAGAGATCCAGAGAGGCATTGACAAGGCCGTGGACGCGATTGTGGAAACATTGGACACAATTGCTCGCCCTATTAAGTCCGAAGCCGACATCGCCCATGTAGCGAGCATTTCTGCGAATAACGATAATACTATTGGGAGTCTTATCGCGAAAGCTGTAGGTGCTGCTGGCAAAGACGGTGCTATCACTGTTGAGGAAGCTAGGTCACACAAGACTTCTTTGGATCTTGTAGAGGGATTTCGTATGGATGCAGGTTATGCTGCCACAGCCTTTATTACGGATGAGAGACGCAGAGCCACCACTTATGATGATCCTCTCATTCTGGTGACTGATGAAAAGATTGAGCACGTTCAAAGTATTATGAAGATTCTTGAGCTAGCCGCTAGGGAAGCGCGACCTCTCATCTTTGTTGCAGCCGAGATCGAAGGTCAGGCTTTAGCTGCCATGATTATGAACGCTATCAAAGGTACATTAAAGGTCGCTGCAATTAAAGCACCGCGATACGGAGAAGAAAGACAAAATATTCTTAAAGATTTGGCCGTGTCTATTGGTGCCAACTTCATCAGCCGCTCCGAAGGTCGCCGCTTGCAAGAGGTAAAGTTAGTTGACTTTGGCAATGCTAATCGAATTGATATTACCAGAGGGGTGACAACAATCATAGGCGGTCGCGGTGATCAAGACTTGATCGATAGAAAGATTGCAGACCTAAAAGCTGATCTCTTGGAGGAGAGTAACTTAAACGAATGTGAGAAGATACAAGACCGCATCGCTCGATTAGCCAGCGGTATCGCCATTATTCGTGTGGGTGGAATGACAGAGATAGAGATGACTGAAAAGAAGCATCGCATTGAAGACGCACTTGAGGCTGTCCGTGCAGCACAGATGGACGGAATCGTCCCCGGAGGCGGTGTGGCTTTAATGAGAGCAACCAATAATCTTGAAGTTGAAGTTGACAACGAAGATCAGAACGCAGGAGTTCAGATAATATTATCGGCAGTTGAAGAGCCTCTACGCCAAATGGCTATCAACGCCGGTGAATCACCAGACATTATTTCAAAATTGGTGCGAGAAAGTTCGAAAGATGGCGATTATGGATTTAATTTTGTGACCGGAAAGATTTGTGATATGATGGAGGTCGGTGTTATCGACCCTGTGAAAGTAACTAAAACCTCCTTATTAAATGCTGCATCTGTTGCTGGTACTTTAATTACGACAAACTGTGCTATTATACAAAAATAGCACTATTTATGTCACAAGGAGGGCATCGTTGTGTCCGATAACGAAGTAAAAATAGATATAGTTGAGCTAGGCGGCAAGATCGACCGAATGGCCGACAACATTGAGGTTGTCAAAGAGAGGTGTGAAGAGATGGCAACTTCACTAAACTCCTTAAAGAAAGCCGTATACGACCCTGATCAGGGATTATATGCAAGACTAAGAGAACTAGAGCAGTGGAAAGAGAACACATCCAGAGTAATCTGGGTAATTACCACAAGCGTAATAGGACTATCCACGGCAACAGTGTGGCACACTTTTTTTAAATAAGTTCTTGACATGGACTTAGTTCCGTGTTAAAATATATAATGTAATGTGAGGTTTACATTGAAAGTAAATATTTCTTATGCCGTTGAACTGGAAGATGTTCCGGTTGAAGTCGGCAAACTGCTGACAAAAGTAGGATATGATATGGCTTTGCTCTTGAATGATATCGAGGACATAGGTACATCAAATCCAACCAAGGCGATTAAATCGATTTCTGAAATTCGCCATGAATTAGCTGACTTGGATATCCGACTTGCAGACTGTTCTAACATTTTATCCGGGTATGTGGATTTGCAGAACAAAACACCTGCAGAAACACCAGTCTTAGAGCCAGAGGCGGAAGATGAGTCACCAGTTTAATCAGGGTGAATTTATTTATCTTCCTTCTGATGGTTTTATCTACAAACTTGCAGAAGGTAGGTTTGATTTATCGCACCGCCGAAGGACTCGCGAACCAAAGTATTTGATGTTTATCAGAGATAACCTAAACAATTCGTCTTATTGTGACGTTTTCTTTGAAGGGTCTGTGTGGAGCGTCAGGAAAGATGACATTTATGCTTATGAAGGAGGAAAATAATGAGTAACATAAAGCTAATGGAAGTGTATAGCGGGTCGCAAGGTGTTGCGAGAAGCTACTCATTGAGGGAAATCTATATCAATCCGCAACATGTGATATGTTTGCGAGCCGAAACAGGATTAGAAAACATGCTTCAGGAAGGTAGGTTAATCGATGGTCTAGATAAGAGGCAAAAGTTTACTCGAATATCAGTTAGCAACAATGCTCATGAAGAAGAGATTTTGGTGATTGGAAGCATCGATGAGGTTTACAAAAAGTTAAATACTGACACTCGTGATTTATTGAGAGGTTGAAATGGAAATTGAATGTACTTTAAAAGAGTTTGGTCCTTACGAACCTTCGTTTACATACGAAGGAGAGAGAAAGAAGCTGGGACGCTACGAGGGCGGCATGATGCCCAACAAAGACTTCGGAGATAAGAAGTGGTCTATTGCAGCCAGAATTGTACTCCCTAAATCATTGGGAGAATTTAAAGAAGAGGGGTTATCTGAAGAACAAGTCGTTTCAGCTTGTGTGAAGTTTCTGAATAAGAAACCATACCGTAAGCGAAAGCTGCCTTATGGAACTCTAGCTTGTCGTCATTTTGTTTTTCACAACAATGAGATCAGTGTATCCCTAATGACCGACGATAGAAACAATAAAAACTTCTGGGGTAGAGGATCAATCAAGACCGGACAGCCAGCCAAGCGCGGGCGACCTCGGAAGAACAAATAATGTTTAGTAATTCAGATGAAGATTGTTTAGCATCTGTTGAGTCTTTTCTGGTGGATGTCTATGATGTAGTTGTAGATTATGATCCATTAGGAATGGATGAATACTGGATAGATGACAAAGTGATTACTATTAATGATACCAAGACTTTGCGTCAACAATTGTTTGTTCTTCTTCACGAAGCGGGTCATGTTATTCTTAGAAGTAACCCGGACTTTGACGAAATGTTCCCCGGCTCCAAGACAAGCAAGATCGAAATCTTAAAGGAAGAGGTTATAGCTTGGGAGGAAGGCCGGAAGCTGGCAGGCAAGCTACAAATACCGCTAGGGAAAGACTGGGAAATACATGTTAGGCAAGCTATTATGAAGTATATACACTGGGTGAGGATTTAAATGGAATTGATTGAGAAGCCTTGGGGTCATGAGAAAATCTGGGCACAAACGAAAGATTATGTAGGAAAGATTTTGTTTATTAAAGCTGGACATAGGTTGTCTAAGCAGTATCACGAGGTCAAAGAGGAGACTATCCTTGTTGTGAAAGGAACTTTGTGCGTGTATGATGGTAAAGATAAAGTTACGCACGTATACCCCGGAGAAAACTTTCATGTGGTTCCGGGGCAGATCCACAGATTTGGCGCAACATATTCTAATGTCGAAATGATTGAGGTCAGCACAAACCACTTGGATGATGTAATAAGACTAGAAGACGATTACAGCAGGGGGTAGAAGATGACTTCAAAATTTGCTCTAGCTTGTGTATTGATTACGGCAGGTCAAGTTGTTTCGTGGTACGGCACCTACTCACCATTCATTTGGAAGTGGGCTAAAGATAATATGGTCTTCATGCCGCTTATTTTTTCTATACCTACCGGCTATCTTTTCCTTTATGGTATGAGGTTCGCCGTGGAAGAGATGGGGGAAACGTGGGGACCAAGGCTTCTGGGCTTCGGACTATCATATCTGGTGTTCCCTTTTTTAGTGTTTCATTATTTTGGAGAGAGCTTCACAACTCCCAAAACCTTAGTATGCATTTTACTTTCATTTGTTATTGTAGCAATACAGGTATTTTGGAAATAGGATACTATTTATAGGGTGGAGAAAGATGTGAGAAATAATTTACTAGACCAAATAATTGACGACAAACTTAAAGAATTGAAAGAGGAAAAATATAAACTTAGAACATTCCAGACAGAACTTCTTATCAGAATAGAATCTGAGTATGGAGTGGAAGAAACCTTGCAGGATATTAGATCTATCAGCGGTGTTACAGTAGTGACCGCTATGGATTCTTTATTTCGAAAAGATAGTGGAACTTACCTTAGTCACATCCGTATCAAATATCATCCTCGATCCGACAACGTGACAGGCAAGACTTTTATGAAAGATCACTTGTTACCAGCTATTAGAAGCAACGAGATCCCCGGCTGTAAAGTTGTTCGAACTATCTCCGCTCCGGAGCAAATTTCATAATGAGAATTCTGCTACCATTTGTAATGATTTTACTGATTCATGGGTGTCTCAAAAAACCAACTAGCAGTACCACCGAAAGCCAGATGATAGAAAGAGATACTGATATCCTGAACGAAGAAGATTTGGAAGACTTACCAGAAACCCAATAAAAAACTTCTTTTAATCTTTTGATTGATAGTTACTAATAGGGG
>UEXM01001241.1_pt1 | contig 22521 bp, 15 predicted proteins | sample 1796661 | NCBI WGS metagenome assembly UEXM01 (sample SAMEA4772469, study PRJEB27181) | metagenome | reverse complement strand
CGGGAACGCTACCGCATGTTGCAGGGCTATTATCACGGCGACACCCTGCCCACTACCGACAGTGCCGGTAACCCGTACCGCCTGTTGCATGCGGTGACATTATCCGACAAGGCCCGGGGCATCGGCCGGAGCATTGCACGCTGTGCATTACGGGATGTGGAAATCCGGGCGGTGAAACGGGATGACCAGACACTGGAAAGCCCCGATCCAGAGCTGGTTCTCGAGCCGGGAGATACGGTGATTCTTTACGGTCCGCTGGAAGCAGTGGAAGCTGCGGAAAACCGCTTGCTGGGAGGGTAAGGCAGTAGCACGTTACAAGTAGAAAGTTGCAACGCGCGATAGCTATAGTCGATGCAGCACCGACAGTGGCCGCGCTTCAGCGCGAGTTATCACATCATTAAAAAACCGCCGCTGGAACGCGGCGGTCGTGGTTATCGATTGGCACACTGGTCGCGCGTTGCAACTTGCCACTGACCATCATGGCAAACGCAACAACACCCGTAATCCCTCCTGCAGATCCGACTCCTGCACATAACCCACGGCACCCGGGTTTTGTTTTACCTGCTGAACCATGTCCCGGGCATTCTTCACCTGCCGTGGAGGCATACCCTGGCCGGTGAAAATCATCCTGGCCCAGTAGCTTTTCAATTGAGACGCGGACTTGCCCGTGGCGCCCTCATAGAAGCGTTCGCGCTGCTGGCTGCCCTCCGGCATGTCCAGCACAGTCACGGTATGACCCTCGAAGCGGGACGCATTATCCATGTAAAGCTGACGGACTTCATGACGATCCATCTGCGCCAATGGCGAAGACTCCGCCACCACCACCAGCATGCCGGCGGATGATAACGCGGGGCAGCACAGGACAAGGAAGACAGCACACACTTTCTTCAACATGATCATTCTCCCTTAAAAGGCCGCATCTACGGTGAGCCGGAATACCGTCGGTTCTTCCTCTTCGATGGAAGGTGCCGACCCCTGGGGAGTGAACAGACCGTTGGTCATGATCTTGTCGTTGCTCATGTCATAAAAGCGCTGTGCTTCCAGTTTTACCGCAACACCCACTTCCAATTCGTAACGCAAACCCAGCGTCCAGCTTTTACTGCGCACCTGATTGGCTGCAGAGAAGTTGGCGGCGACCGGTCCTTCGCTCTGTGCTTCACTGACGCCGTGGGCATTGGCAGCACCCCAGGTCACATGCGGCATCCATGGCCCGAAACGATACCCTGCGCTGACATAACCGCCCCACTTGGTGGGGAACCAGCCTTCGATACCCAGCTGGGTACGCTCTGCCATCAGCACCATGGCGCCGTTGTCATACTGCAGGCCGACACTGCTGATATAGGTCTGGGCCTCGTCCAGGCTGACGGGCGCTTCCAGTGCCGCCACCGGCAGACCGGTAGGGCCGGCAAGGTCGGTAAGATCCAGGGTCACTTCCGCATGGCTGTAACTGAGCCAGCTGGTCCAGTCCCGCCATTGGCTGGTGAGATTGATGCCGGTCAACTCGCTGACTTCATACACCACCGGTGCCGGCAGCGAAAAACTGGGCACATCGGTGGCACCGCCATATACATTGAGACGATGGGAGACCGGACCGGTGTTCAGATTCCAGCTCAGGTCCACCCCTTCCATGGTGTCAAACGGCACCACGTCGTAGGCCTCACCGGGCAAGGTCGCCCAGTGGTAGGTGTAACCCACATTGTTGTACTGGGTGTGCATGAAAAACGGCAACACCATGCGGCCGACCCGAACCGTCACCGACGGCGACAGATCATGGCTCAGGTAGGCCCACTGCACTTGTGCATCGTAATCATCCCGCCCCCGGGCCAGCACCTGTACCGTAGCACTGGTCTCATCGCTGATGGTTGCATTGAACTGGATCCCCGCCCGTGACAACTCCCGATGGGAAATCTCGTCGGTAGTACGATCGATGTAATCGATCGGCTCACCATTATTGGCGCGAACATGAACATCGTGACGGGTAACGCCATAGGTCATGAAGCCGTTAACGGAGATGCGATCGCTCCAGTTGTTCTGCTTTTCGTATTGCTGCATTTCCAGTTGCTCAAGACGCCGCTCCATGTCCTCCAGCGACGCAGGAGATTGCGCCTGGACCACCGGCGCCAGCAACAACACGGCTGGTACCAACATCCTGGTAGTGGTTGTCATCAGGTTCCTCTGATTACGTTGTTATTATCGTTAAAGGCACCGACCCGCCGTTCCCAAACGGTATCGGAGTCTGTCCACTGTGGGTGAGAGAAACGTCGCCTGCAGTGCCAGTTATCCACACGGCACTACCGCCCATCACACCAGAGCACGTAACCCTTTGAATTTAGTACGAAAGAACCAAAGAAAGGTTACCCGTGGTAGCACCAAGCCATCATTTCCCCACGCGCAGGCCCCCCATTCCATCAGCGCCCCGGCATGAATTGCCCTACAAAGTGAACAGTCGTAAACCCTTTTGCTTGCCAAACCCTCTCTTCACCCCTATTTTGTGAACACCTATTCACAAAGTGGAGGCGTGCCTAATGCGTGACACGTCATTGAATCAGACTCCGAACACCCCGGCAGAGCCCAACTGGCAGCCGCTCAACGACTTTGCCGAGCGCAAACAGAAAGACAGCGGCCTGAAGGCCTGGCTGGCCGTGGTGGAAGGCTGTATCAGAGCCATTGAGAAGACCGCCTGGCAGGGTCGCGAGATTGCCGACCAGGCCATCAAGGCCTGTAAAGCGGTGGGCCGTGGCGCCAACGCCGTGAACGAGGAAATGCAGATCCTGGCCGACGAGGCGCGCCGCTGGCCAACCCGCCTCAAGCGCCTGAGCAAAACCGGCTGGATGCTGACCAAGGTGGTGGCGAGCTACCGCCTGTGGGGTACCCGCTCCGCCTTTCTGCCAACCAGCATGCGCGAAGCCGCCCTGGCCAACCTGCACCAGCGCAATGCCCGCCGCTTCCGCGATACCTCCCTCGAACAGGGCGGCGCCTTCCTGAAGATCGGTCAGCTGCTGTCCAGCCGCCCGGACCTGCTCCCCCAGGCCTGGGTCGATGAGCTGACCATTCTGCAGGATCAGGCTACCCCGGTGCCCTTCGAGGACATTGCCGTGGTGCTGGAACAGGAGTTCGGTCAGCCCCTGAACGAACTGTTTGCCGATTTCAACCCGGAACCGCTGGCCGCTGCCAGCATCGGGCAGGTACACCGGGCACGGCTGCACGATGGTCGCGAGGTCGCCGTCAAGGTACAACGCCCGGGCCTGGACGAAGTGGTAGAGCTGGATATGACCCTGCTAAAGGTGTTCATGGATGCGGTGAAATCCGCCCTGCCACCCATGGACATGGATACCATCGTCAGTGAAATCCAGCGCACCGTGCGCGAAGAACTGGACTATGAGCGCGAAGCCCGGGTGATGACGCAGATCGGCGCGCAACTGGCAGGCGTCACCGGCATCACCACCCCGGCCCTGGTGGCAGAACATAGCAGCCGCCATGTGCTGACCACCGAATTCGTGCACGGCCGCAAACTCACCACCGTGCTGGATGAACTGCACCACACCGACCCGGAGCGCCTGGGTGTGGTCCTGCATCGGCTGCTGGATGCCTGGTTCTCCCAGGTGCTGCACGGCGGTGTATTCCATGCCGACCCGCACCCGGGCAACATCATGATCACTGACGAGGACACCCTGGTACTGCTGGATTTCGGTTGTGCCCAGAGCCTCAGCGATGCGGCACGGCACGGCTATTTCCGGGTCTTGCAGGCCTGCGTGGTGAACGATCAGAAAGTCATTGCCGATACATTGACTGCCATGGGCTTCAGCACTCGCAGCGGCAATCCAGACACCCTGCTGGCGTTCGTCGCTGCCATTCTGGATCAGGTACGCAACGCCATTATTTACCCTGACCCGGACAAGGGCTGGCCCAGCGCCGAGGAAATGATGCAGCAGGTCAGCCATCTGCTGGATCACCTGGAGCATGACCCGGTGGAAAAAATGCCCGGCGACTTCATCATGCTGGCGCGAGTGTTCGGCACCCTGGGCGGGTTCTTCCTGCATTACCAACCCAAGGTGGATATCGCCGCCCTGGTGCTGGGGTACCTGACCCGCCCGCTGGATAACCGGCTGGTGGCATAACCTCCCCCTTGTCGTTTTTTGTAGAAGCGGTCGTCTGCCACGCCCTGTGGGTGCGACCGCTCTCCCACCATTCGTTAATTGATAATGGAAAATGGATAACGGCGCGATCAACGTCGGGTCGAATCTGAAAACGCACAGGCCGCGCCCAGAGGTTGAGCGCGGCCTCTTGGCGTTGACGACAGAGGGCCTCTCCCGCGAGTTATCAATTATCAATTTATTTTGCCCTGTGCCCCCCTGTAACAAACCCCTCCCCCTTTTTGACAATAACGCTACAGCCACTCCCAGTCCTTTAGTTGTACAAACGTACCAACAAGAACGTACGTACCCATAACAACAACGGGCGCCCCGCATCGCGAGGACTCCCTTAAGGGGTTAGCCATGCTACAACTGACCCGGGCTCCGGCCCTGACCACTTCTGTATTACCCTGCTCGCTGCTACTGGCCGTCAGCCTTCTGGCCGGCTGTGGCGGTGGTAGTGGCGGCTCCTCCGCCAGCACTGCCGGCGAGCAGCCGCGCCAGCCCGATACCGAGAACCCGGCCCCGACGCCGGAACCCGGCCCGGAACCGGCGCCAGAGCCACAACCGCTCAATCGCTTCCAGTTCGCCAATGGCTGCTACACCCTGAATAGCGACGGACGCTTCCTGCAGGCGAACAGCGCCAGCAGCGCCTATGGCCTGACCGCGGACGCCTCCCAGGCCACCACCTTTACCCTGAAACCCACCGATCTGGGCCGCTATCTGCTGGTGTCTGATTACCAGCGCACCACCGGCAGCATCGGTCAGAAACAACTGTTGGGCATCAGCGACCCTGCCGGGGAGCTGCTGGATCAGGGCGGTAACTTCGTCGGCGAACTCAGTTATCTGGTGGCAGGCCTGGGCGACACCCTCAACCTGGTACTGGATCCGGTGGCCCCCCTGGGCGGCCTGCTGCGGGAGCTGGGAGAAAATCTGGAAGGCATCGGCAACAACCTGGGCGACACCACCCTGCGCCCATCTCTGGCCATGGTCGCCGATGCCAATGACCTGGCGGTATGGAATCTCAACCCCAGCGAGGGCGACAGCTTCACCCTGGCCTCCCAGGTCACCGGGCTGCTACTCACCGCCGGCGATGACGGGCTGACTCTGACCTCGCCCAGCCTGGAGAACGCCGATACCCGTTTTGTACTCACCGATGCTGACGGCTGTAGCGGTTACCCTGAAGCCGAGCTGAACGCCACCATGACCGACAGCGGCCCGGCCATTTACCTGCAAGAGGTCGATCGCTTCCGTAGCACCCCCGGCATCGATAACGACGATGTGTTCGGCTACGTGGATGCCCACAGTCATATCTCTGCCTACGAATTCATCGGCGGCCGGGTCAATTATGGCGATCCCTTTCACAAATTCGGCGTCGACCACGCTCTCCACGATTGCGCGGAAAACCATGGTCCCCAGGGCCTGACTGGCCTGGTGGAACAAGTCACCAGCAACCCGGGGCCCCACGAGACCCGCGGCTGGCCTGACTTTCCCTTCTGGCCGCGCAACGATTCACTGCAACACCACCAGAGCTATTACAAATGGATCGAACGGGCCCACCTGTCCGGCCTGAAGATTCTGGTCAACCACCTGGTGCATAACGAAATCCTCTGCCAGATCAATCCACAGAAGCAGAACGACTGCGACACCGTGGCCGCCATCGAACAGCAGGCAGAACTGATGCACCGCATGGAGGATTACGTGGATGCACAGAACGGTGGCCCCGGCGAAGGCTGGTTCCGTATCGTCACCAGTCCCAGTCAGGCCCGCCAGGTGATCGGTGAAGGCAAGATGGCTGTCATCCTCGGCGTGGAAGCCTCCAAGGCCCTCAACTGTGGGGAATTTCTGGGCGTAGCCGAATGCAGCCGCGAAGAAATCGTCGAACGGCTAGACCGTCTTTACGCCATGGATGTGCGCAGCCTGTTCCCGGTGCATAAATTCGATAACGCCTTTGGTGGCCACCTGCCGGATCTCTCCGACGGTATCGGCATTGGTGCCGTGCTGTATGGCGGCAACCTGCTGGAAACCGGTCACACCGTGGAATTTGAAGAGTGCCCGGATCACGACCACGCGGTGAATGACAGCCCACTGGCCGACCCACTGCAACCCTATGGCATCTTCGAGCAGTTGCTGTTCCAGCTGGATTACGTGGGCGAGCGCTTCCCGGCCAGCCCGGAAGAGCTGGCCGAACTCGACCCGCGCCGGGGCACCGACCACCTTTGCAACACCCGCGGTCTCACCGACCTTGGCTTCTTCCTGATCGAAGAACTGGCCAAACGCGGCATGATGATTGAAACCGACCACATCAGCCGCAAGGCCGCCGACCAGATTCTCGATCTGACCGCCCCGCGTGGCTACCCGATCATCAACAGCCACGGCAACTGGGGCGGCACCGAGACCCTGCGTGACCGTGTCGCTGCTCAGGGCGGCATTAGCGCCTCCTTCGGCAGTGTCCGTGACGACTGGGTCGACCAGCTCACCCGCGATGGCAACCGCCCGCGCCCCGACAGCTACAAAGTGGGCCCCTTCGGCGGCGCTCCCTTTGCCTCCGATGTGAATGGTATCGCCGCCCTGGCCGGCAACCCGGGGACGCCGGATCAGGAAGACAGCCTTTATCCGTTTACTTCCGTGGATGGTCGCGTGGTGTTCGACAAACAGGTCACCGGTGACCACGCCTTCAGCCTTTACGAAGGTCGGGGGGTGGCCCACTACGGCCTCTACCCGGATCAGATCGCTGACATGATTGCCCATAGCGATCGCCCGCCGGAACAGATTGACGATGCCATCAACCAGTTATTCACCTCGGCGGAAGCCTACCTGCGCATGTGGGAACGGCTTGAACAGGCGGCGCAATAACGGCGCCGCCGACACAAAAAAAGACTTTGGGGAATACCATGAAAACACTAACAGCCCGTTCTCTGTTTCTGCTGTTACTCACCGCCTTCATCGTCACCGGCTGTGGTGGCGGGGGTAGCAGCGACCCGGCCAACACCCCCACCGCCAACAGCGGCGATAATGACGGGGGTGGTAGTGATGGCGGCGATGACGGTGGCGATCCGGTGACTCCGCCCACCGGCGAAGGTCGCACCTTCATCATCTCCCCTGGCGACAGTGCCACCGAAGATATGGTCAACGCCATGATTCAGCTGCGCCCCGGCGACACGCTGCAATTCGATTGTGGCTACTTCGATCTGGATCAGGGGCTGCTGATCCAGGCCACCGAGGATGTACTGATCAAAGGCTGCGGCAAAGACGACACCGTGCTGTCATTCAAGAACAGCGCCAACGTCACCGGCCTGGAAGCGCTGAACATTCGCGGCATTACCGTGGAAGACCTGACCATCCTGGATTCCCCCGGCGACGCCTTCAAACTCAAGGGCGTCAAATGGGGCACCCTGCGCAATGTGCGCGCCATGTGGTCTGGTGGCGGCGAGCCGATCACCGCCGACAACTACGGCGACCGGCTGAATGTGGCCTGTACCAATCCGCCCTTCAACGAAGGCGACCCCACCCCGGATTACGTACCCAGTGCCGCCAGTGGCCGCTACGGCATCTACCCCGTGGAATCGGAAAACATCCTGGTGGAAGGCAGTGAATCCGTGGGCGCCTCCGATGCCGGCATCTACGTGGGCCAGACCAACACCGCCATTATTCGTGACAGCCGTGCCGTTTATAACGTCATGGGGTTCGAAATCGAAAATGTGCAAGGTGGGGAATACGACAACAACGTGGCCGAGTGTAATACCGGCGGCTTCCTGATCTACGACCTGGAAAACATCACCCAGTACGGCGACACCTCGGTGATGCTCAACAACCTGGCCAGCAACAACAATACCTACAACTTCGCCCAGAGCGGGCTGGTCTCTGCGGTGCCGCGGGGCACCGGTTTTATCACCCTGGGCTACGACAACATCGAGGTCTTCAATAATACTTTCGAAGACCACAGCACCGCCGCCGTCATCTATACCAGCTATGAGCTGATTGATGGCAAAGGCAAGACCGCAGACAAAAAACTGGACCCCTATACCGAAGGGCTGCACATCCACAACAACGTGATGAAAAACTCCGGTTACGACCTGCCACCACCCGACCTGGAAAAACTGGCCAACGGTGAAGTGGAAAGCGTGCTGCCCACCCTGATCGGCCTGAAGAACCTGCCCATCATCAATGATCCCACCCAACTACTGGGCAGCCTGGACAACATCCTCAACCTGGGTAAAGGCGCCCACATTGTCTGGGACGGCCTGCGTGATGACCTGGAACCGAACTGCCCCTACCCGGTGGATAGCAATGGCGAGCCCGTGCCCATGGACAGCAACGGCAAGCCGCTACACACCAATGAGCACCCCAACCCGGCCTGTCACTACAACGCCTACAAGTTCGATGAAAACAACGAACGTATCCAGCCCACCTGGGGCTCCTGTTTCCACGACAACGACTTTTCCGAGGACAGCGAACCCTACCTGAACTTCCACGGTACCGATGGGCTTGAGTTGGTGCTGGCTCTGGCAGAACAGGATTTCTCAATCCTCTCGCCCGGTGGTCTGCTTGATGCACTGGAAGGCCTGCTCAACATGCCTTCGGATACCAACCTGTCCGACCACGACTGTCAGGCCCGTTTCGGCAAACTGCTGCCCTCGCTGCCAAGAGTAGAAATTCCTCCCTTCGAACCCAGCGGTGATTTCGATCCTGCGCCGTCACCGGAAGTGGTAGAAGCACTCTGCAACACCGAAGTGGCCAGCGGTGAAATCAATCGCGACGCGCTGGCAGTAAACTGCCCACGCCTGGAACAGTACAACCTGTTTGCCGATGCCAGCGACCCACGCAGCTTGCCCAACGAAGGCGGCGTGCCCTATGTGCTGAACACCAAACTGTTCTCCGACTACGCCACTAAATACCGGGTCGCCTTCGTTCCTCCCGGTACCAAGGCGGTGTACCGAGACGGCCAGGGAGGCAGCAACCCCAACGGAGGGATTCACTTCCCCACCGGTACCGTACTGGCCAAGACCTTCGCCTTCACCGATGAGGCCAACAGCAATGAAACGCTGGTGGAGACGCGCCTGTTGATCAAACGCACCAGCAGTAGCGGCAAACCTTTCTGGGAAGGCCTGCCCTATATCTGGGGCGAACAGGACGGCAAACCGGTGGCCCGTCTGAGCATGGGCGGCGGCAGCACACCCGCCAGCTGGCATTACCGCGACAGCGACTCAGGTGCACTGCTCACCGGCAGCACCGACAGCTACTCGGTGCCCAACGCCAACCAGTGCATCACCTGTCATGGCAACGACGACCAGGCCGGCGGCAGCGCCCCTATCGGTCCCAAGCCACGCAACCTGAACCGAGCCTACAAACCGGAATCTGCCTTTATGGGCAACACCGGCCAGGCGGGCTTCCCACGCCTCAACCAGCTGCAGTACTGGACCGACGTAGGCATCCTCAGCGGCACCCCGGAGCTGCAGATCAGCAACGGCGTTGCCAGCAACATCGAGCGCCTGCCGCACTGGAACGTGCCCGGTGACAGCGGCAACACCGCCAACTCCGATGCGGATATTGAAAGTCGGGTAAAGGCCTACCTGGAAGTGAACTGCCAGCACTGTCACAACGACAAGGGCGCCGCCTCCAACACGGGTTACTACCTGGATCATTTCCGTGAAGTGGACGCCAGCTACGGCATCTGCAAGAAACCCACCGCCACCGGCGGCGGCTCCTGCGGTCGCCAGCATGTGGTAGTCCCGGGAAGCGCTAACAACTCCATCGTTTCCTGCCGCCTGGCCGCGGAAAACGACCCGCAACGGATGATGCCCCCCATCGCCCGCAGCGTGGCCCACGACGAAGCCACCACGCTACTGGATCAGTGGATCAATCAGGTCGTGGATAGTAGCTACACCAACGGCAGCGCCTGCAACTAGCGCTGCGCTTTTCCCCCTCCCTCCTCCCACCTGTCTCCGGGAGGAGCGTTTGGCCCCTCCCCGCAAGGGGAGGGTTTTTATTATTTAACTATCCGAACAGCAGCTCTCAGAGCACCAGGGCAGGGCTATGTTTCTGGAATGGGGCCCATAACATGACTAAAAATATCCAATTCATCCTTCTTCTCTCAGGTCTATTGTGGGGATGCGGCAGTGGAGACGACTCGTCTTCTTCAGCGTCAATGTCACCCCCACCGTCACCCTCTACCCTGTCTCCCGACATCACGGCCTCTGAACCAGACGCACCCCCGCAAGCAAAAAATGAAACACCCGCCACGACGCCACCTGACAATATCCAGATAGAAGATGGTCCTGAGCTCATTACATTGAGAACAGACTATGGGCACGTGGAAATAAAACGCGCGCCATTATCCATGAGCTTTTACGACGAGAATGGCAACAAAGTATTAAGCAGCGACAGGCAGCAACCGCCGGTCCCGCTGCTGTTAAGAACACCGCTGCCAAGCCGGCTTTTGGGTGGCTGGACCGAGATCATGCCGGAAGCACCCGCCCTGTATGCACCCTTCACATTTGTTGTTGGCGATCAGTTAAACCTCCAGTTCCCGGCGACCTTCTGGGTCGGAAATATGCTGGCTTCAGCATCCACCGGTATCGAGTTTCGTCTGACCAATGTGAAAGACGTTGCTGTTGACGGCAATCAGCTGCTATTGCGGGTAGACACCTCCGACCCCAGCGGGCGAGAGGCACGGGTCACCGTCAAGGCCGATGAAAACAGCAGCTTCCATGTCTCCGTCAAGGTGAATCACGTCCTCCGGGAAGTCCCGCTTATCTCAGCCAGTTTCGATTCAACGTCCGGTGAGGCGTTCAGGGGGTTTGGCGGCAGACGCAACAAAATCGATCAACGCCATGAAGCTTTCTTGAATTGGGCGGAAGAGTTTTCACAAACCCCTGAGCAACTTGAGCCTCTGATTGGCGATACGTTCGGCGAACAGTACCAGTTCCCCACCGGCCCCCAGGGGGCTTATTACATCCAGTCGCTTTTCATTTCAGATCAAGGTTACGGCTTTATGCTGGATCGCGATGAGCTTTCTCATTGGCGAATGGCATCAGACCGCAACGATGCCTGGCGTGTCGAAGTAGCGGGCAGCGAACTGGATTTCCTGGTCGTCCCCGGCAATCAAAAGGAAGTCGTGAGCCGTCTCTCAGGAATAAACGGTCGGCACCGGGTTCCACCACGCTGGTCACTGGGCCCAATGCTGTCTGAAACCATTCAGGAGTTCACAGACACTCCGGAGAATTACACCGAAAAAGTGAATGAGTCATTGGATCAAATCGAAGAGCTGGCACTGCCCATCACTGCATTTGCTTTCGAAGGGTGGGTTGGCACCAAAAAGACAGGCGCCTTCGAAGATATTATCCAGCGGCTGCGCACACAGAACATCAAGCCTGTGACCTATTATCGGGGCTTTGTGGGTCAGGCAGAGGACGAGCTTGAAGAACCGGAGGTATATCAAGAGGCACTATCCCGAGGGTATGTCACAAAACGTGCATCAGGGCTGCCTTACGTTTTTGGCTCCCCACTGATGGGTGGCATCGCCGCTCTGATTGATTTCACAAACCCGCAAGCCGTCGAGTGGTGGAAAGAGCGGATCAAGAAAGGTCTCGAAGAAGGCAGCGAAGGCTTTATGCAAGACTTCGGCGAGCAGGTTCAGGTTGATATGGTTTTTCATGATGGCAGCTCGGGTATCGCCATGCACAACCGCAATGCGGCACTGTTCCATCAGGCAACCCGGGAGGCCTTTGACGAATTTGTTGCCGATAATCCGGACAGGGAGCCGTGGTTCTTCGTGCGTTTTGGCAACTCCGGGCGTAGAGGCTCAGCACACTACGAGTCCGCGAGTTGGCCTGGCGACAACACCGCCGACTGGAGCCGTGCCTCGGGCCTTGGCTCGGTCATTCCTGACATGCTGAATCGCAGTGTTGGCGGAGCCTATGGCTTTGTCACCGAGATTGGCGGCTACATTGATCTATTCGGTTCCATCGATTCGGAATTATTGATTCGCTGGGCCAACCATGCGTCCCTGATGCCCGTATTCCGCCAACATGGAGGCCCTGTCAATGGCACTCCCATGCCGTGGCGATTCGACGATCCCAAGGTTGTCGAGCACTATCGCGCAGCGATGAACAGGCACATCGCTGCGCAACCGCTAATTTATCGTCTTTGGCAGGAAGCACTGGCCACCGGCATTCCGATAACCCGGCCTCTATGGCTTGAGTACCCGAACGACCCGGAGGCTGGCCGTCAGGACCAGCAGTTCATGCTGGGGCCGAATGTACTCGTGGCACCAGTGGTATCCCCAAACACTGACGGACGCGACGTCTATTTCCCGAGCGGTTGCTGGCAGCACCCGGAAACGAAAGAGACCATTCTTGGGCCACAGACACAATTCATCCAGGCCGCGGTCGATGAGCTGCCTTACTTCTTCAGCTGCGGAACCCAACCCTTTCCGGTACCGGAAGGCGGTTTCTAGGCTGAAGTTGCATAAGGGCGATGAGGGGCAGCACCGAACAATGGGGGCAGATCTGCCCCTCATGCTCTGACAGCTATTAACAACGCTCGCGGAGAGCTTTCAATGGTGCCGACAATTTATCCGGATGACGCGGGTTAATGGACGCATAGCATTCAAAAATTTCAGCCAGATCCTTTTCCATATCCCCACAGGGTTCAATCACCCGGGCAAAGGTAATTTCTTTTTTCCGGTAGTCCGCTGTGGCCAACACGATGGGCACACCGGCCTGCTCGGCGATACGATAGAAGCCGGTTTTCCATTGTGAGGCCCCACCCCGGGTGCCTTCCGGCGCCACCACCATGACCAGCTTGTCGCGGCTGTTGAACTGCGCCACGGTCTGCTCGACGACCCCACCCGCCTTGTGGCGGGCAATGGGCAACGCTCCCATCCAGCGCAGCATTGCCCCAAACGGCCCCTTGAAAGCGCTATCCTTGATCATCACGTGAGCATCCAGCCCCAGCTGCATCATCGCCGCCAGGGTATAGATACCATCCCAGTTGGACGTATGCGGCCCACCGATGATGACTGCCTTGGGCACTGCCGGCATGGGATTGGTCACCCGCCAGCCTGCCAGGCGCAAAAAACAACTGGCCAGCCACCGGGAAAAGGCATTGCCGCGACGGGGATAATCAGAGTCCTGGGGTGACGACATGGGATTGTCCATTGCAAAAAGAGCAGCGATCATACCCACGCGGCTTAATGATCACATTGGCACCAACGCCCAACGCACCCAGGAAACGATAACCGGCCCATGAATCCCCTGCATTACCTGACAGGATACCCCACCCAGATCCAGCAGCAGGCCCAAACCCTGGTGGACCGGGGGCAGCTGGGTGATTATCTGCAACAGCGCTACCCCGACAAGCATGATATTCAGGGCGACAAGGCCCTGTTCCAGTACGCCAACAGCCTGAAACAGCAATACCTGCGCAAGGCGCCGCCGCTGGGCAAGGCCCATTACGACGCCAAGCTGAAAACGCTGAGTCAGGCGCTGGGCATGCACACCCGGCAAACCCGTATTCACGGCAGCAAACTGCGCAGCCATAACAGCCTGCGCATCGCCAGCCAGTTCAAGGCGGCGCCAGAGGCCTTTCTGCGCATGATCGTGGTCCACGAACTGGCCCACTTCAAAGAAACCGACCACAACAAGGCGTTTTATCAGCTCTGCTCGCATATGGCGCCGGACTACCACCAGCTGGAGCTGGATACCCGGCTCTGGCTACTTTGGCAGGACACCACAAGCGGCTGACAACCCTGCTCTTATCAGCACCTGCAGGTTCCCTTTCCCATCCCTTATCCGGGCCCGCCCAACAGCCACATAACATCAAAACCTCTCTATTCAACAATCACTTACATTTCCGGCCACTCATATTGCCAGAGAGCATTCCAGCCAGTTTCATGTCTCCGCCATAAGGGCGTAGTATGAAATGACTTAACGTCATAACGCAGGGTCATCAGTGCCTCGGTTTGTGGCAATGCTGTACTGATCCTGCGCCAGTGTTCCCGCCGGCGGCCGCTCTATCCGCCTGCGCGGGACTCCAATCAGAGCCCAGGAGGTGTGTAGTGACACGGATTGGCCAGGACACCCTGAACAGCAAGAAAACGCTGCAAGCCAACGGCAAGACCTATCATTACTTCGATATCAATACGGTCGCCGACAAGGGCTGGGGTGATCTCAGCAAGCTCCCTTTCTCCCTCAAAGTCCTTCTCGAAAACCTGCTCCGTTTTGAAGACGGCGACAGCGTCACCGGCGCTGACGTGGAAGCCGTGGTGCGCTGGCTGGAGAACAAGCGCTCTGACAAAGAGATCAACTATCGCCCGGCCCGGGTACTGATGCAGGATTTCACCGGTGTCCCCGGCGTGGTCGACCTGGCCGCCATGCGCGACGCCATCAAGAAGGCCGGCGGCGATCCCTCCCGCATTAACCCGCTAACGCCGGTGGATCTGGTGATCGACCACTCGGTAATGGTGGACAAGTTTGGTAATCCCCAGGCGTTCTCCGAGAACGTGGACATCGAATACCAGCGCAACCGGGAGCGTTACCAGTTCCTTCGCTGGGGCCAGAAAGCGTTCAACAACTTCCGGGTAGTCCCACCGGGCACCGGCATCTGCCACCAGGTGAACCTGGAATATCTGGCCAAGGGTGTGTGGTCCTCCGAGAGTGACGACGGCAACACCTACGCCTACCCGGATACGCTGGTGGGTACCGACTCCCATACCACCATGATCAACGGCCTGGGCGTACTCGGCTGGGGTGTGGGCGGTATCGAGGCTGAGGCCGCCATGCTTGGCCAGCCCATCGCCATGCTGATTCCCGAGGTGATCGGCTTCAAGATCAGCGGCAAGCTGCGTGAAGGTATTACCGCCACCGACCTGGTACTCACCGTCACCGAGATGCTGCGTCGCCGCGGTGTGGTGGGCAAGTTTGTGGAATTCTTCGGCGACGGTCTGGCCGACCTGACCCTGGCCGACCGGGCCACCATCGCCAACATGGCGCCGGAATACGGCGCCACCTGTGGCTTCTTCCCCATCGATGAGCGCACCACCGAGTATATGGAGCTGTCCGGTCGCGACGCGGACACCATTGCCCTGGTCGAGGCCTACTGCAAGGCCCAGGGCCTGTGGCGCTCCAGTGCGGATCCGGACCCGGAATTCACCGACGTGCTGGAACTGGATCTGGGCGATGTGGTGCCCAGCCTGGCCGGCCCCAAACGGCCCCAGGACCGGGTGCCACTCACCGCGGTGAAACGCACCTTCATTGATGTGGTCACCGAGACCCTCAAGCTCAACGACGACGAAATCAGCACCCTGGAAGGCGAAGGCGGCCAGACCGCTGTGGGTAATCACGAGCCCAGTGGCGGCCAGGTACCGGTGGTGATCGACGGCCAGAAACATTTCATGAGCCACGGTGACGTGGTGATTGCTGCCATCACCTCTTGTACCAACACCTCCAACCCCAGCGTCATGCTGGCCGCCGGCCTGGTGGCGAAAAAAGCCGCCGAGAAAGGCATGAACCGCAAGCCCTGGGTAAAAACCTCGCTGGCACCGGGTTCCAAGGTGGTCACCGATTACCTGGACGTGACCGGCCTGCAGAAGCCGCTTAACGATATCGGTTTCGATCTGGTGGGCTATGGCTGCACCACCTGTATCGGCAACTCCGGCCCGCTGCCTGAGGAAATCGACAAGGCGATTGCCGAAGGCGATCTGGTGGTGGCCTCGGTGCTCTCCGGTAACCGTAACTTCGAAGGCCGGGTGCATCAGAGCGTGCGCACCAACTGGCTGGCCTCGCCGCCATTGGTAGTGGCCTATGCCCTGGCCGGTACCGTGAAGATTGATCTGGATAAGGACCCCCTCGGCAAGGACAAGGACGGCAAGCCGGTCTACCTGAAAGATCTCTGGCCCAGCTCCGAGGAAATCCAGAATGAGCTGGTGAAGATCAACAACAGCATGTTCCGCACCCAGTACGCCAGTGTCTTTGAAGGGGACGAGGTCTGGCAGAGCCTGCCAATCCCGGATTCCGAAACCTACGACTGGGACAGCAGCTCCACCTACATCCAGAACCCGCCCTTCTTCGACGGGCTAACCAAAGAAGTGGACGATGTGCAGCCGGTGAAGGATGCCCGCATCCTGGCACTGCTGGGCGACTCCATCACCACCGACCACATCTCCCCCGCCGGGGCCATCAAGGCAGATTCCCCCGCCGGCCATTACCTGCAGGGGCATGACGTGGAGCCCCTCGACTTTAACTCTTACGGCTCACGCCGGGGCAACCACGAAGTGATGATGCGTGGCACCTTCGCCAATATCCGCATCCGCAACGAGATGACCCCGGATATCGAGGGCGGCTTCACCAAACACCTGCCGGAGGGGGAGCAAATCTCCATCTATGGCGCCGCCATGCGCTACCAGAAGGATGGCATACCCACCGTGGTGGTCGCCGGCAAGGAATACGGCACCGGCTCCAGCCGCGACTGGGCCGCCAAGGGCACCAACCTGCTGGGTGTGAAAGCGGTAATCGCCGAAAGCTACGAGCGCATTCACCGCTCCAACCTGATCGGCATGGGCGTACTGCCACTGCAGTTCCCGGAAGGCACCGACCGCAAGACGTTGAACCTGGACGGCAGCGAGGAAGTGGATATTCCGGACCTGACCAATGGCCTGAAGCCCAGTGACACCGTCACCGTGGTATTCCGCAAGGACGGCAAGGAACAGAAAGTCGAGGCCCTGTCACGGCTAGATACCGCTGCCGAAGTGGAGTACTACAAAAACGGCGGCATCCTGCACTATGTGCTGCGGCAGATGATGTAGGAGAAGCTACCAGCTTCGAGCTGCTAGCTACGGGCAGTAACGCGGGAAGCCGTGTTGCTTGCTCTGATCCAGGAGGCCGCGCCCGAACATCGGGCGCGGCCTCCTGCATTTGGGACGCCACCGTAGGGTGCACTGAGCCTCAGGCGAACTGCACCGCTCTACCCCCTCCCCCGTAGGAGCACCGCTTGAGGTGCGAACCGAGCGTCGCGAGGCGACAGGGGTAAAGGTCTGTCCGCCGTTCTTTCTGGAACCTGTCGAGCTCTGAGATTCCTGATCGCCCTGCGGGCGATTTCCGCGCAAGCGCGGTTCGCCATGCAAGCATAGCTCCTACAAGCGGCTTCGTAGAAATGACGGGATCCGGGGAACCCTCCACCCTTTCCCTATCCAGTCGAGCGTAGCTAGCCCTCCCCCTTCCCGCCCCGTTTTTGCTATGCTGATTCACTTCACGGCCAGTTTGGGGGAAGTCCGTGCGTTACCTGTTTGCTGCTACCGCGCTGATCCTGTCCGGCACTTTGCTTGCCCAACAGGACAGCAACGCCCGTCTGCTCACGGAAGAGGAGCGCGACGCTCGCCTGCTTGAGCAGCAGGAATTGTCAGAGCGGGCGGCAGAATTGCAGGATCGGCAGGACACAGCGCAACAACTTCTCCGCCAACAGGACCAGTACCTGGACGCGCTACAGCAAGAAATCCAGGCACTCAAAAAACTCTCAGAAGAGGCAGATAACACTGCCCGGGCAGATCAGTGATGCTGCAATGGTTACGCCAGCTTTTTCACCGCCGGACACCCTCGAAGCCGGCCCCCCATAAACCGGAACCCCGGCAGAAGCCTGAAACCGTCAGCACGCCCGCCCCCGTGTCAGAGGCAGACCCGATTGCCGCGCTGATGCCCTTCCAGATTCGCCCCTTGCACAGCAGCGATATGTCAGAGCTCCTGGGCGTGTTCCGCGAGGCCATCCAGATCAGTGCGGCGGCGGACTACGACCAGCAACAACGAGATGCCTGGAGCCGGGGACAGAGCTACGACAGCCTGATCTCTGTGCTCAGCGAAGGCGACACGGTGGTGGCGGAATGGGACGACAAGCTGGTGGGCTTTGCCCATCGGATTCGCGACTACATCAACATGGTCTTTGTTCACCCTGAGGCCTCCCGGGTCGGTATTGCCACCCTGCTTTACCAGCATCTGGAAGACGGCGCTCGCATCGAAGGCCTCACTGAGCTGACCACCCACGCCAGCCTTACTGCCCACGATTTCTTTGCCTACATGGGCTATACCAGCGAAGGCCAGGAACTGGCGGAACGGGATGGCATCCCGCTGACCCGCCACGCCATGCGAAAATCGCTGATCTGAGATCTGAGCTCAATCGCATCATGGGGAATTGATCGAAAAATCTGATAACACCCCTCAACCCAGTCTTCTGGGTTCCCCTCGGGGCTGTCGTTATTCTTTACTCATCGGATGGCGGCAGAACCACTCTCTTCGCCTCCAGATCTACATCCATGCGTTGATTCTGTGATACCCGGAACCCGTGAGGGTTCATGCTTCCCCCCTTAGGCCGTCACCCCTGACGGCCGTTTTTTTGTCCGCCGGACGACAGTGCCCGGTATCGGGCAACCCCTTTCTCAACCGCTTGCCGAGAAAAAGATTGCCCGATCACGAACCCGGTTTAGCGCATCAGGATTTGTAGAGCAGTTTCCCCACGCTATTGAACGCTTTTTCGCTGAGGCTCATGCGAATCATGGAGCGGAACCAGGTTTCCGGGAGCAAACGACGGGCCAGCAGCAACATCCGGGCATCTGCGCCCACGCTGTAACGCAAGCGGGCACTCTGATCAGTGGCCGCCCGGTAGATCACCTTGGCGGCATCTTCCGGGCGCGACCCACCAGGCCCGGTCTTGTCCATCACGCCAAGCTGAGCCTGTGAATACTCGGCATAACTCTCAATACCTGTCTGGTTTTTGCGGTCAGCTGAGCGGCCGAAGAACTCGGTATTGACGGCCCCCGGTTCGATGATCTTGACACCGATACCGAGCGGCGCCAGCTCATAGACCAACCCTTCGGTGAACCCTTCGACAGCCCATTTACTGGCGTTATAGACGCTGTACAAAGGTAATGGCACGCGCCCTACCATGCTGGCCACATTGACCAGCACCCCGCTTTTACGCTCACGGAAATAAGGCAGCACCGCCCGGCAGGTTTCCATCAGCCCGAACACATTGGTGTCGAACTGGCGCAGGATCTGCGCTTCATCCAGAGTTTCGAACGCGCCCATCAGCCCATAGCCGGCATTATTGACCAGCACATCAATGGCACCGAAATGTTCGATCGCTTTTGTCACCGCGCCATGAATACTGTCACGGTCATTTACATCCAGAGAAAGGCACAGCACACCGGGCAGCGCCGCCAGCTCCCCGGCCTGGTCCGGGTTACGCATGGTGGCAACCACCTGCCAGCCGCGGTCCTGAAAATACAACGCCGAGGCACGGCCAATGCCGGATGAGGCGCCGGTAATGAATACGGTTTTAATTTGAGGCTGGGACACAACAATCTCCTTTGATAGGTCAGACATGGCCGGGGTGATCGGCACCCGGACGGATAAGATCCTGTTCGGTATCACCGAACATCTGCGTCAGCACATGCCGTTGTGCACCACGTCCCAGCTTTTGCTGCCACTGCCGCAATCCAGGGGTATAGCGTTGCACCCCATAACTGGCCAGGCGGGGCAAAAAGGTCACCATCGGGTACCAGGCAGACACGCTCTCGGGTAAACCAAGCTGCCGCATCTTGGTACGATCAAGAAAATAGCGACTCACGCTCAGATGTTTCTGGTAGGCCAACTTGCGCTGCAGTTTTTCGAAGCGGCTAAAGTGACGTTCAAGCGGTTCCTGAGCCAGCGCATGCCCCAGCTCTTGGCTGGTCCAGTCCGGCTGGCTCTGGGTCATCAGCGTATGGTGCAACAGCACGATGCCATCGCGCTCCGTGTCCACCAGCCACTTCTCATCCACCCCCATCAGCCAGCAAGTGTATTTCCACAGATGCATCACCGCGCGGGATTCCCGGGGCGTCACCGGCACGCCCATTTTGCGCAGCCCTCCCAGCATGACCACGCAGAACCCCAGGTAGGTCGCAACCATATCCACCTGACTGAGGGGCATACCCCACTTGCTGTCTTCCCAGTCTTCACGGCCGGCCAGATTGCGGCGCACCAGCGCATGCACCAGGCGCACATGCAAGGTGCTGCGAAACCCCGGCGCAAAACGGCGCATCCCGCCGATTTCGGTACAATCAATCCACCACTTGCCGGTCTCCGCCACGCGCCGGGAAGCCCCTTTATTCAAGGCACCAGTCATCACCAACGACTGATTGAAACCGGACAACAGGTATCCTCCCATCAGCGCCAGATCCCGCAGCACGTAAGGCGCCGTCATTCCCGTGGAATGAATAAACCGGGCGCCTTCGTCAATCAGCTTGGCATCCACCCAGGCGGGCCGCCGCTCCAGATTTTTGATGAAGCGGTACAGAGGCTCCGGGCAATCGTCGATGGTCGCCAGCCCGTCGTTGATCGCCCGGTCGAACAAGGCGCGCGCCTCACGGGGGCCGTAATCCACCATCCAGTCCACCAGAGCGTCCATGGCTAGATCACCTTCCCAGAGGGCGTCCACAACGGCGGAAAACTCCTGGTAACTGGGAGCCAATTCACGGCCAAGCAGCTTTTTCAGCCAGGCCGGCGTCGGTTTCTGGGTCTTTTCGAACGGGCGAGCCCGAGTGGGAACATCATGTTTTTGTGTTTTGGCCATCACAGGCAGCCTCCTCAAAGGTCTTGCATTGGCAGGAACCGTAATGCGAATATTTATTCGCATTCAATTCGCATTTGAGGCTCTATGCGCAAACGCCCGCAACAACAGCGCTCCCGGGTAATGGTCCAGGCCCTGATTGACGCCACCGGGAAAGTGATTCAGCAGCAGGGGCTGGATAACACCACCACCGCCCGAATCGCCGAGGTGGCCGGGGTAAGTGTCGGCTCGCTGTATCAGTACTTCGGCGACAAGGACGCGCTGATTGCAGCGCTGATGAAAAGCCTGGCCGATGAAATCGGCGCAGGCTTGAAACGGTTGCCGATCATGGACAACGTGGATATGACTGCCATGGTCGGCAGTGCCATTCGTTTTGGCTTTGCCGTACTGCATTCCCGTGACGGGCTCTACCTGGAACTGGTACGCAACTGGCACCGACTGCCCACCAACCAGGTAGTGGATGTACTGCAACAGCATTTCATGGAACTGGCACGACTGTATTTCCTGCGCCACCACCAGGACTACCCGGTTCGGAATCTGGAGGTGCGCGTCTTCATTGTCACCAACAGCGTCCTGTTTACCATGGTGAGACACATCAGCCAGGACGATGGGTTGATTCGCGAGAATGAGCTGGCCGAGGAACTAACCCGTATGGTCGCCGGCTACATGGCTAGTCCACCGGCCCCCATCGAGGTCACCCCATGAGCCCGGATCTGGCCATGACTTACTGCCGCATGATTGCCCAAAGCCTCGGGCTGGATCATACAGGCATGAAAGCCCTGGTGGACGGGACCGGTATCGACGTGGACACACTCCAGCACAGCGATGGCTTCATCGACTGGGCCGGCGCCTGCAAGCTGATGGCCAATGCCAGGCAGCTCAGCGATCAGCCAGAGATCGCCCTGCAGACCGGCTTGCGCGCCCTGCCCGCCATGCACGGCCCCATGGGCATGGCTGCAATGGCCAGCCCGACCCTGCGCGACGCCATGCAACTGTTCGCCCGTTTCAACAACACCCGTACCCGTATCTTCAATACAGTGATGGAGGAAGCAGCACAGACCATCACCCTTCGTCTGGAATTTGCCTACCCGCAAAGCCCTGCCATACAGTTTCTCACCGAGTCGGCCATGGCCTCTGCTTACGCCTGCCATGTGGTGTTGCGCGGCAAGCCCATTAATGGCGGGAGCGTGTATTTCAACTACTCGCCACCCGCCTGGGCCGACAGTTACCGGCAGGTTTTTCGTGGCACTCGCATTGTGTTCAATGCCCCTGACGTTGCCCTGAGCCTGCCCGCCAGCTATGGCGATGAACCCCTGCCCAGCCATGACCGGGACCTACTCTGGGTAGCTATCCAACAATGTGAAGTCCGCCAGGAAGCCCTACGCCAACAAGGTACGGTTAGTGACCGAGTACTCTCCCTGCTACACCAACAACCTGGCAAAGCCAGCCTGGAAAACGTGGCCGACCGATTACACATGAGCCCCCGTACCCTGATCCGCAAGCTCAAGCAGGAAAACACCCGTTTTCAGCAACTGCTCGATCAGACACTCAGCCGCCGGGCCGCGCAGCTACTCAGCCTGCCTCACTACACCGTTGCCGCCGTCGCCGAAGACCTCGGCTACACCGACGTGGCCAGCTTCCGCCGAGCCTTTCGACGCTGGTTCGGCACCAGCCCCGGCCACTTCCGCCAGGAATAACCCAAACTACAAGGCACGATAGAGATTTTACTTTCTGGACTACCCTGCCGCCCCCGTACCTGTCACCGCGGGCACGGCTTTGCCACCCCCAGTCC
>UEXM01001240.1_pt1 | contig 22526 bp, 23 predicted proteins | sample 1796661 | NCBI WGS metagenome assembly UEXM01 (sample SAMEA4772469, study PRJEB27181) | metagenome | reverse complement strand
GTTAACCAGCCGACGGCGCGGGCCAAGGTAAAGGCCAAACCAAAACCTGTTACACAGACACAAGGAACCACTGACGCTGGTAGCACGCGTAATACTGTAGGTGGCAAAACAATTCCGGCAGGTGCCAAACGTGGACCCATACCCGCGGGTATCAAAGGCGTTGCGCGCCCTAAAAAGGCAGAACCAGAAGCGAAACAAGTTGCACGTCTGTACGAAGAAGAAACACCTGCAGTGGTCAAAGAAGCGTTCGGCGGTAAGCAAGAGGTTCCAACAACCAACCCTCTGAGCAGCGCAGATAATAAGAAAATAAAAGACAAGATACTAGCCGGGTTTAGTAAGAGCGACAAAAGCAAGAAAGAAGTTGCACCCATCGTTGCGTATTTACGTGCGTACCCTAACCCGTTTGACGGATTGAGCATGGCGTTGTTTGACCAGATAAATGGTACACCGCTAGCCACTAACGAAAGCACAAACGACAACACAGCACGGGCAGCGGTAGAAGCTCGTCAGTTTATGGGTGGCGTCCCAGCTAAAAAAGGCCAAGTGTCACCTGCAAACAGAGCGATTGCATGGGCGCGAGTCAACTTGAGCAAAGAGGCTAACGAAAAACTAGATCGCCGTGCCAAAGAGATACAATTAAACCAAGTTCGTGCTGTCGTGTTTGAGGGTGGACCTGATCGTGTCATGTCTGCGCGGGATAAGAAATTATTACAAGACCGTAAGAGCCTAGAAGCTGCGATAGTTGGCGGATATGCTGACCCCAAAGAGCTGGTCAAAGACTTCCCTGATGTGTATCCAAACATTGCCGCAGTGCGCGAGGCTATGGAAGACCCCGCGTTTGGCCGCATGGCCCTTGATCTGGGCGCGATAGTCGGGCTAGACCTGCCGCTGCACCCCACTGTGGAAGACGCAGTGAAAAAAGGTGACATGGGCGATGTGCTATCTAATATCGCACTTACAAATCCCGTGCGCCAAGTTCGACAAACAGCAAATGCGTTCCTAAAAATAGTAGGCGACACAAAAATTGTTGTTAAGAAAAACCTCAAAGCCGAGGATGGTCGCTCCGTTGCAGGGTTGTTTGACCCAAAGACTAACACGATCTCGCTTGACGCGGATGCTGGTATCAACACGCACACGATACTACATGAGATGTCTCACGCAGGGATGTCGGCAGCTTTGGCTGACCCCAAAAACGGGTTCGCTGTACAACTCAAGAAGTTGTTCAAAGACTTAGATGGGTATCTTGGCAGTGCGTATGGCGCACAAAACGTAGATGAGTTCTTGGCTGAAGTGCAGAGTAACCCGAGGTTCCGTTCTGATCTTGCTAGTATCAATATGAAGGGTGAAGAAGTTACGGCACTGCAGCGGTTCTTCAATATAGCTAATAACTTCCTTAGTAAGTTCCTGCCGTTTGTGAAGTCTCGCAATATAACCGCGCTGCAAGAAGTAGACGCGCTTGTAGATGGTCTGCTGGCACCCGCGCCAAAATACCGTAACGCTAATCAGATGGCTATGATGTCCACTCCCGAGGGCGTTAAGAAGTTTGCAAAAGACACCGTGCAAACTGCGAAGAAGTCGATAGATGCGGAGAGCCGCCAACAATTTAAATATGGTGCCCGTGACTTTTTGTCGGAAGGATTCTCGAAGAAGTCTAAAAACCTCCTATTGAAACTTACGGGTTTGCAAGGGTTGGGTGATATAGCGCAGGCTGTAGGTCTGGGACGTATGGGCTACAAACTAGATGAGTTGGTGGCCAATCAACGTGGTGAAATTCAAACTGCCAACAAAATGATTAAAGATAAGATTGAGAAAATCCTGACCAAGCTAAACAAAGGTACACCAGAAGCTGCGCAAAAGCGTACGGAAGCCCTAAACCGTTTGATCTATGACAACGACTACGGCGCAACGATCTATCAGGTGGACCCCACAAAGCCAGTTGGGACGTATATCAACAAAGACGGTAGCCCTCGTATGGACAATGATGGCAACGACTTGTTGGAGGTGTGGAAAAAACAACGCGCAGATTGGAAGGCGTTAGAGCCAGACGGGCAAGCTGTATATAACGAGATGCGAGCAGTGTACAAAGATCAGTACGAAAAGCTCAAAGCTGTCATTCTCAAACAGATTGACGAGTTGGTGCAGAACCCAGACGATGCAGCCAAACTCAAAAGAGACATATTTGCCAAGTTGTTCGACTCTAGCACTTTAGATGTTTACTTCCCGCTGATGCGTGATGGTGACTATGTGTTACGTTACGAGGTTAAAAACCCCAAGTCTTCACGAGAAGCCAGTGTAGTGCAGACATTTACTACCGCTGCAGAACGCGATGACGCCGCCAAAATGTACAGAGCAAACAAAGACTACAAGAATGTAGAGTTTGTTGAAGAAATAACGGCGAACACTTTTAAAGGCACGGGTACAGACCCGAGCTTTGCGTACGATACACTCAGCATCTTGGACAAAAACAAAGTGCCACAAGAGGTAAAGGATCAGGTGCTCAAGTTGTTCATCAACTCTTTGCCTGAGACATCGTTTGCTAGGTCATTGCAAAAACGTAAAGGAACACCGGGGTACATGCAGGATTCTGTGTACGCTCTCAAGACAAAGGGCTACACTCTCGCAAGTCAAACAGCCAAACTTAAATACGGTGCGCTGTTGCGGCAGTACGAGAAAGACTTAGAAGCGTTTGAACGCGTTGCGGTGCCAGAGGCTAAAAGTATTGTCGGCAAAGGAGCCGAGCGGCTTACCGCTGCGTTTGGAGATGTAAAAGCGGAATTGGCGGATCGCGCACGTTTTGCACGGGTCGGCGCTAAAAACGGTGACGTGGAAGCTATTGCACGTAGACTTAACCAAACTGCGTTTATCTACACTATCGGCTTCAACGCATCCTCCGCACTGGTCAACCTATCACAAATTCCTTTGCTGGTCGCGCCGTTCTTGGGTGGTAAGCACGGATACACTAAAACGTATAAAGCCATCAAAGCTGCTTATGGTAATACGTTACTAGGCGGTAAACGTGGCGGCGGTACAAACTCTATCTTAGACTTTTACGATATATCCGACAAAGGTAACTTCACCTTGAAGAGAGGGTTGAAGCTCCCTGAAGGCAAAGAAGCCGAGCTGCGTAACATGGAAATCTTGGTGCAGACTGCAGCAAAACGGGGTCTGTTGGGACAAGGGTTCCTAGCAGAAGCTATGGGGTTGAACGAAAGCAGTCGTATCAAGAAGGGCAATAAAGTTGGCAACGCTTTGGACAACGCGTCTGTCCTGTCTGCTTGGCTATTCAACCACGCAGAGCAGTTAAACCGTCAGGTGACACTGATGGCATCGTTTAATCTAGCGTTGGATAGCGTGACAAAGGGTAAGCCCAATAGCGCCAGCGCCGCGCAGTTAGAAGAAGCTGCGCAGCAGGCCATTTATGATACGCAGCAGACGAACGGCGGTACATTCCTAGAGACTGCTCCTAGCATAGCACGGGAAGGTGTTGGCCGAGTTGCGTTCATGTACAAAAACTACGGCCTGCAGATGTATTACACCATGCTGAAGACAGCCAAGACCGCCATGGACAGTGACAAGGGTACGTTGTTTGGTAAGGAAGGATCACCCGAACGTAAGGCCGCGGTAAAACAACTTATCGGTATGCACGGATCGGCATTGTTCTTCGCAGGTGTTCAAGGCTTGCCACTGTACGGCGCAGTCAAACTAATCGCTAACTTGTTCTTCTTGGATGAAGAAGAGGAAGATTTTGACACCTTGGTGCGGCAGTACATGGGCGAGGGTTGGTATAAAGGCGCTGTAACTGAACTCGCGGGTATCGACGTTGCAAGTCGTATGGCGCTTACTGGATTGTTGATCCAAGAAAACAGATTTAACAATGATCCGTCCCTAGAAGAAACTATAGGGTTCTATGTAGGTGGCCCAGCACTCAGCGTGGCTAACCGTCTGTACCGTGGGGCCAACGATCTGTTTTCTTCGGAAGGAGACACGCAACGCGGCATTGAGAATATCATGCCTGCAGGTGTAGCCAACGCCTACAAGTCTACCTTTGGCAGATACGCACAGCAGGGTGGTATATACACAAGACGTAATGACCCTATCTACGATGACATGACTGGTGGTGAGTTGGTTGCTCAAGCTCTAGGCTTCCCGCCAACAGAGTACACATTCCGCCAAGAACAAAACAGCGTAACCAAACGTATCGACATCGCTGTGGGTAGGCGGCGCTCTGCCCTGCACAAGAAACTGTACATAGCGCAGCGTATGGGTGACTTCGATGCTGAGATGGAAATCTATGATGAGATTGATAAATTCAACGCTCGTCATCCTGAAGCAGAGATCAATGCTAAATCCATAGAGCGTTCGTTGAAGCAACACGCAAAGACTTCTGCAGAGATGTACAACGGGGTAACTCTAAGTCCCTTGTACCGTGATGCTCTGGAGATGATCCGAGACTCCTACAAGCAATAAAAAACCCCCGCTATTGCAGTGCGAAACCTAGCCAAGCGGGGGTACAGGAGGAGAACGACAAGTAAGTGGGACTTGTCAAGTGCAACGTATCACACTGTTCTCCACATGCGAACCCCAAAGATTTCATTTTCTATGCGTACTCGTATTTCAATAGTCCAGTTTTTGCGTTGTGCTATATCAAGAAACTGCTTCTTGGCTTTGACAGTATTAACGCACGGGATAAAAATAGATGCTCCAACCACCATGGCATCCCAATCTACGACAATCTTTACCCCGTCTGGCGCGAGATCATCAATCCTCAGTGGCTTCTGATACACCGCTAAAACCTTTCAACTCCACCGCGATGGCTCGAATAGGCGGCAGGTGCAAGTTGGTGCCCTTAGATAAACGCATTTGTTTGCGTACGGCACCCATCTCTTTTTGCATCCCTGCCACCACGCCCGTGTAATCTAGCTTCTGCTCTCCAAGCCATTTCTTAAACGGCTTAGGTACAATGAAGAGCATGTTTGTATCCGTCTCGTACCGCGCAACCAATGAACCTCTTGGGTTCTGATCGGGGATAACCAAAGGCGAAATACCTTCTGCGGATTGCGCGGTATCCGTACTTTTGATCTTTAGTATGCTGCCCCAATGCTCTGTCGTAAACTCAGTGACCAGTGTCTGCACGGATGCAGTGCTATCATCCACGAATGATTTGACCCGTATTAACTGGTTAACAACCCACTTAAACAATTTCTTTAGGTCATAAGATATTATGCCTAGACGTTTAGCTACCAAGGCTCCGGTCAAGATAGACGTGCACCCACCAGACCAAAAGCGGTTGACGTTATTAAGCCCCGCCGCTTTGTCTAGCTCGGTCTTTATCCGCGCGTAATCTGCGGCAATAGTCTCTTTGTTGTTTATGACATATTGCACAAACTCTGGCCCAAAGTGACCGTAGTTTAACTGTATGTCCCTAAGCTGTGCATCCGCTTCTTTCTGGTCAACAGGAACGCGAGGCATCTCATCTACTCTAAGCTCTAATAAACGCTGCATCTCGGCTTTAGTGTTGTTTTTATACATAGACATTTGCGAATACATACTCACGTTACCTGTAGAAAACGCCAGCAACCGCCAAGGCTTACCCCTAACACGTTCGTGGTTACCTCCACCCGCCATGCGGTTTTTCTGCACTCCTTCAGACAGTTGGTATGAGTACGTTGATGCTTCTTTAGGAGTAAAATTTGTCAACTCGTCTGTATTTAACATCAGGTTGTGCATAAGTTCCGCTTGGTTCATTTTCGAGTTAACTGTATCTCCTCCCGTGGCTATCTGCCCACGAGGGTCACCCCATATAGATGACGCTGCATACATGGCAGTTGTTTTGCCACCACCTGTTTCGCCGTACAGATGTACGCCTAGACTGTACAAACCCGAAAGTGGCATGAGTATAGTGCCAAAGCCACCACATACGGTAAATTGATGTAGCTCCATACCGTCACGGTTGTACCAATCAAGCAACTCTTTACTACGCTCTTGCGTACCTGCGTGTTTAAACTTCTCTATATACCCCGAGGTTTTTGCGGAGGGTGGGTTGTACTCCATACCTGTCGCGGTAATCAGTTGGTCGCCCAACACAAACTCGTCCATCTTCTTGTCATCCACCCAACCAAATTGCTGGTGCGCCTCGCTGGCGGTCGTGGTTTGCTGCAATTCCTGTATCCATGTGGCTGTGTATGTCATCAGTTTGTCTACGTCCTTCCCGAATGTTGCTATGCCCTGCATAGACATGTGTTTGCGAAACTCTTCTCTTGAAGTAACACTCGACAATGGGACAACAAAGTCACGTACTCCGTCCCGTGGTAAGTGCAGTGCAAACGCTATGACTTCACCAAGCTCCACATCATGCAGTCTGCGCGTGACGTAAAAGTCGTGGTGGTATATACATACTTCTTCTGTGTCGCCATCTTCGTTCGTGCTACGCAAATACACACCACCGTTTTGACCCCGAAAGTACGGTTTAGGTAGAGCAGGGATCGTTATGGTTTTCGTATCCTCCCCATCTGTTTCCTCTATGACATTGTCTTCGGGTGTAGCCTCTTTGACCTCCTTAGTTAACTGTGCAGGTGTTGTTATCTTACCCTTGTTGGGACAACCTTCGCATCCTTCGGGGTTAAAACGCTCTATCGTACTACAGAACTGTGGACCGCCTGTGTCTTCCATTTTACGCAGTGTGGCTTGAGCATCGTAGTCTTCATGCTCCGATGACATTACATGCGCTGCCTCTGCGCTATCCTCACACACGTTAGCTATAGACAGCCCAGCCCTCCACAAGTCGTGCGATACAGTGCTCTGGTTTTTGATTATGTGTTTTATCTGTGCGCAGCCTGTACCGTTCTTGGTCTTCAACAACAAACGCCGAAAGCTACCTTTGTAGTTTTGTTGCATGGCTTCTCTAAACGCGCTTGTCGCAGATGCCTCGCGTTTCTGGGGTACTGGTATCGGGTCACCCCCTAACAAAACCGAAAACTTGTCGAAGTCTACAGTGGTCGGTTCTTCCACCCCATAAAATTCTACAGGTAGGGGTTCAGCATACTTGTAGTTGTGAGTGCTTGGCACACGTAATATGCCAGCGGCATCGGATGTTCGAGACGGGTCAGCATCAAATCCTTGCTCGGCGCACAACCTCTTCAGTCGTTCAGCTACAGGCCACCAGTCTGCTCGGCACACAGGTTCGGACAGTATCCAGTAAACGTGCACACCGCGTCCAGAGTTAATAAGTGTAGGGATAGGTAGGCCGTTGTTCTCGCAGAACACACGTAGCTCTTCAATCGCCACCTCTTGAGACGGGAACTCTTTGTTCGGTCCACAGTCCAAGTCCAAGAAAAAAGACTTCATCCATTGCATATTGGTAGCCACACGAGACCCAGCCTCAAAGAACGTGCCCATTGCAAAGAAAGCGTTCCACCCGTTTGCGTCGAGATCACGTGCTGCCTGTAGCACCTCATCAGTAGACGAGTAAAATTTCTGTTTGATCTGTTCGTTTGGTTTAGCGCCTTTCAAAGCCCACACACAGTAGTGACCCTCGTGCGCCAACACCAAATCTAAAAATCTTTTGTTTATCATTGTTACCACTCATACCATAAGAGTAACCACGGCCACCGTAGCAGCCGTGGATTTGTATCTACTCGTCGTCGAACATGCTATCCACGATGTCGTTCAAATCACCTTTAGACGCTGGAGCTGGAGCCGCTTTATTAACGGTCTTCTTCACTGGCTCTGCTGCAAACATGTCGTCGCTATCCTCTTCTACGGAGGGCTTCATAGCCAAGACGTTGTTTGTTTTTGGTTTCGGTGCAAACGGGTTTGGGTCTTCCATGACGAACCCACCGTCCACGGCACCAAACGGGTTGGCGCGTTCCATCGGAGTATACTTGATAACCTGCACAGCGTTGATGCGTAGTGACACGCTCTGCTTACCCCCAAAGTCGTAAGGCACCAGCTTAACCGCTACGCTAACAGTGCTGCCCGTGGTCAACTGAAAGTCTTCCGGTAGCATGTTACCCTGCGAGTCGTATTGGGCTGGCTTGTTTGTTACCTGTCCACCATACGAACCCTTCAACACGGCCTTGTGCGTGATGGTGCCGTTATCGTCTTTAACAAACGGGTTGGCTAGTTTATCAGCCCACTTGTCTTCACGGTTCGCCACGTACGCTGCGCTCATGGCTTGGAACAAACCTTTTGCAGTGGCGTTGTCCATGCGGAAAGCAATGGAAAACTCTGCGTTAGCATCCCGTGGGCCACAAGGCATACTACGGTTGGCCTTCTTATCAAACGCGTACGTCTGATCTAGCTTTGGCCATAGTGCTTCTACGTTTTCAATGATATAAGTGTCTGCCAATGTCGTTCTCCTTTTTGGCTTATACGTCTGTGTCGGCGTCGAAGTTAAACTCCAACTGTTCTTCTACAGGCTCATTACGAATTTCGGCCTGTTCGGCTTCCATGGCTTTACCTGTTAGGGCTTCGGTCACAGAAGTCTTGTTGAAACGGTAAGTATTACCGATCTTAATATACGTGGACTTAGGGATATGCCCCTGCCGTACCCACGCACGGATAGTGGAAATAGACACTGCAAAGTGCTTTGCCAAATCCTCTATTGGTACAAATGGTTCTGCCATTATTTTTTCCTTACTGATATGACATACTCGGTATCTACGTTCATACCCTTCGGCAGTACGTCTGGGTTTTCCTCTAAGAATTGTTTGACATTAGTTTGGTTCAAACGTCTGTCTAAGAACTCAGGTACGTCATGCTCTTTGATAAAGCTGTACATCTGTTCCCAATCGCTGGTCCAATACTTTGTTTTAGTAGACCTGAAAAACAAACCTTCGGAGGTTCTAACGCTTTCAACATTGTGGTTCTCACAGTAGTCAAGCAGCGCGTTCTTTAAGATTTCCTGTTGGCGTACCAACGCTCCATCTTCTTCTTTAAACCGTGCGGATAGTTCTGCTCTTTTTGCCCGTAGCTTGATGTAGGCTTTTGTCAGTTTATCCGCAGGTATGTCGGACTGATCCGTCATTTGCGTTCTCCTCTAGTAACGAGAATTATAATCTAGTGGTATAAAATACCCTAGTCAAGTATTTCTTTGTATAAGTCTATCATTTTTGTGTGTACGTCTATTCTGTTATCTAATAGTGAGTAAACACGCTTTTCCACAGCAGAGCCTTGCAACTGCACGACGGTGCATCGGTGCTTTTGGCCCGACCTGTGAACCCGTGCGTTAGCTTGGGCATATGTTTCCAAGGAGGAGGTTGGACCCCACCACACCACCGTGTTCGCTGCAGTTAACGTAACACCATGCGCCGCGGACTGCGGCTGGATGACTAGCACCCTTGGATCGGGAGTATTCTGGAACCGCTTAAATATATCGGTTCGTTTTGCTACAGGTACGTCCCCCCGAATTACTTCAGTAGCAACTCCGTCATTACGCAGCTTGTCGGTCAATATGTCAATAGTGTGTTTGAACGGTACAAACACAAGAACCTTTTGGCTGCTCTCGTCGATTACTTCTTTCAAGACTTTGTATCTGTGCTTGATGTCAAACTCTAACGTGTCACCATCATCGGTATACACAGCACCAGCAGAGATTTGCAGGAGCTTGTTCATAATGATCGCCGCGTTCATAGCGGTCACTTCGTCATCGCCCACAGTCATGGTCATACTCTTCTTGAGCATGTCATAATATTTTTTCTGCTGGCGTGTAAGCTCGACCACGCGCTTGACGTATGTCATGTCGGGCAGGTCAAGACACTCTTCTTTGGTGAAGCGTATGGCAGGCTGCAATATGTTAAACACCGTGTCGGATGCGTGAGGTTTCACTATCCATCTGAACTGCGTTACCTTTGTCATAACCATGTCACGGAACGAACCAAAGAACCTCGGCACTGCATTGGGGTTGACCATCTTAGCTAACCCATAAGCGTCAAGTGGAGATTGTGCAGCGGGTGTACCTGTCATCATCCACAGCCATGTGTCTTCAGTGACCAACCGTTTAAGAACTTTCCACCGTTTAGACTGCGCGTTCTTGTAGTGTGTAGCCTCGTCAACAATGATTAGGTCAAAGTCACCGTTTATAATCGCATCAGCTACGATCTCAACACCGTCATAGTTTATCACCACAAAGTCAGCACCTTGCTCGATGATCTCTCTACGTTTCTTGGAACTGCCATACGCGATGTCTACACTGCGGTGCGGGGCAAACGTAAACAAGTCCTCACGCCACGCACTGTCCATGATAGACAACGGGCATATAACAAGAGCGCGTTTGATCTTACCTTGTTTCATCAGGTAATCAGCGGCCCATATGGCAGAGGCGGTCTTGCCTGTACCTTGTTCGTTAAAACAAAACCCTTTCTGGTTCATGGTGAAGAACGCAGCGGTCTTTTTCTGGTGGTCAAACGGCGCGTATTTACCTGTCCACTCGTACCTACCGTTGATCGGGGATGGCACGTCAATGTTTAGCTTGCGTAGGCTATGAGCTTCGTCGATACCCCACTTCACCAACACCTCGTGGTCTTCCACAGCTTTGCTTTTCGGTATCACCTCAGTGACACGTCTCGGGTTGCGTAGCTTCAACAGCAACGCCTTACCATCTATAATCTGCATCGTGTTCTCCTATTTAGGGATTTCCCTAAATCACTTTTTCTTTTTGTAGTTCCGTGCGCGGTTTTTGCTGCGGCTCTCCACAGTCACACCGTCTTTGTTTGTACCACCCTTAGACAGGGCTTTCTTATGGCTAACGTCTTTGCCTTCGCGCTTGTCAGCCTTGCCGTTCTTGTTAGCATCTTTGCTGGTGCGGTCCATCTTTCGGCGTGCGCGCTGGCGTTCCATACGTGCTTCAAACGTCTTACTACCTACGGGCGCGTTCTTTTGCTTGGGACGATCTTTGGGGTTCTTGTATGGCATCAGTTTGCTCCGTTGTGAACACATTCAATGATAGGACAGTAGCGTCTGCATAACCCGTTAGGCCGTGCGTTCCACATGTCTTCCTTCGCTGCGGTCTCCATCTGCCCATACTTGCCGAGCCATTTCTCCCACAGCTTACTCTTATCATACTCCATGTAGGTGTCTTTCACCAAGTCATTACACACCACAAACAGCAGGGCAGCGCGAACTTTCTTGATCTGTGGGTAACGTGCCATGAGGGCCAGAGCCATTAACTCTAGCTGTCCCTTGTCTGCGTACTTAGAAGACTTGCCTGTCTTGTAGTCCACAACTGTTGCCACCTCGTCATCCAGTATCACCAAGTCAGCAATCCCACGGAACCAAACATCAGAGGCGTAGAAGTCACAAGTCTCTAGGTTCTCTGTTAGACCCATCTTTATTTCACAGAGCTTGTCACCCTGCCTGTTCTTCAAAGATGTTAGGGCTTTGGTTGCGTAACTAAACTTACCCGGGACAGGTACGTCCTTACCAATGAAGTCTTCCGCCATCTTGTGGAACTCGTTGCCGTACAAGATAGCTTCGGTCTGCACGAACGGTACCTCTTTCAAGATGTGTTTGTGGTAATACTGCTTCGGACACTGTTCAAAGTCTTTGATCTTACTGAACGACCACGGCCATACTTTTGTCACTCGCATTCTCCATATGATTTGCCCGTGCCACTCTCACAGGTGATCGGTAGTCCGTTGGCCCAGTCAGGCGTCTGGCTCATACATTCTTCGACGTACGCCCGTGCCGCATCCAGCTCGTCGTCAGCTACACAGGCCACAACGCTATCATGTACTGTTAGCACAACTTTGTATCTCTTGGCAATAAGTAACATTTGGTGGCCTATGATGCACCGTGCAACCCCTTGGCACACGTTCTCCACAACCTTACCACCGTATATACGGTTCGGACCTTTTCGGGTCTTATAGGTATACTCTGGACCTCGTTCACCCTGCTCCGCTACCAACCCATGATAGAACATAGGTAGGCCAGAAGGTAATACGATGGCGTTTTTCTGTGCGTCTACTTTTAACACGCCCTCCTTACCAAACTGTAAACTGTCGCCGCGCTGCATGTACTGCACCATGTTGTTGGCATCTCTCCACAACTGACTGATAGCTCCGTTGGCATCGCGGTACACCTGTATGATACGCCGCGCTTCATCTAATTCTATGTAGACGCCCATGCCTTGTAACTGTGCTTGGAACTTCGGCGCACCCATACCGTACCCCGCGCCAAGAATGGTAGTCTTGCCCACGAACCTCTGGTCTTTGTTTACCCCATCTACTGGCACGTTATAGATACTGGACGCCATGTACTTGTATACGTCCTCACCATCTGCGAACTGTTTGGTCAGGTCATGCTGCCCCGCAAGCCACGCCAACACACGCGCTTCGATCTGCGAACTGTCACAATCTATGAGCGAATGTCCTTCGGGTGCGATGATGCTACCCTTTAACTTCTTACCGTTAGGTCCACGGCTGGGCAGGTTCTGCAGGTTGATCTTGTCATCTCCACCCCACCTGCCTGTATGCGCAGCGTAGTATCTTACAGGGACGGGCAGACGCCCCCGGTCAGCGATGTCTATGAACCGCTGGGTTCTTGTCTCTTCTAATGTAGACTTCGTACCGAGCCGCGCAGCTACCAAGGACTGTACGCGATCATCCTCATGTTCCAACAGAAGTTTGAACGCCTCGTCACTTTTAGCAAACGCGAACGTCTCTTTCTCTGTGGTAGGGCTGATCTTCATTGGAGGCTTGACGCCAAAACCTTTTAGCAGCTCTGCGAACTTCGGGTTGGACATCAGGTCTTTCTTGTCCGTCACCCCCGCAGCTTCTAGCAGCTTGGTCTTACGAGCTTTCACATCCTCTAGGTGCGACTGCAGCAGGTCACTATCCAGCTTCAGCATTGGTTCAGTAAACATCCGCAGGGTGGCGTCAATCAAACGTAACTCTTGGCGGGGGAACTGTTTGGCCATTATGCTAAACAACTTATAGGTAAGGTCCACGTCATTGACACAGTAGTCGCCGTATCGTTCTAGCTCTTCGGGTGCAAAATCTCCACGCCGTTTTCCGAGTGCGTTGAGTACCTCGTGCCCTTTAGCACCGACACCGTACCTCTCAGATACCGCAGCGAGACTTGCCCTAGCTTCAGTCCCATGTAGGGCACGGGCAATACACAGAGTATCGGTATACATCCGAGGACGAATATCAAAACGCCAGTTAAGAATGGCACCATCAAACATAGTGTTATGGCAAAGTAACATAGCGTCTTCCCAAGGGAAGGTCTTGAGGTATCTCTTAATTTCTTTGTACGTCCCACTGGCCCACTCCGTTTCTCCGTTGTTCAGTTTCACACCTACGCCGATCACCTCAAAACGAGGATCACGGACGTAGGCTTCTGTTGTTATCTTACGCAGAGAATAGTCCCTGTCGTAATACGTCTCAAAGTCTAATGTTATAAGGTCCATCAGCCCTTACTCACTATCTCACCACCACATGCCATGTAACCACATGCGTCCACCCAGTTGTCGGGGTGCTTCGGGTTCGACTTGATACGTGCGACCTTCAACAGGTTCATCATCACGGCCACGTCAGTAGCATCCACCGTGACACCAAGGTGCACGGACCAGTACGCACCGATAGTATTAAAGTTATCCTCCATGTTGCCATGGTCAGATGCACGATCTTTCGTGACGTACTCCTTGGCTGTGTCTAACACTTGCCCACGCGTCACCTTCTTCGCTTCCTTCTCGAAAACTTCTTTCGGTGTGCCGATCTTAGCCATCAGCGCGTGAACGTAGTTATAGGATGATTTAGTAGCCTTAGCGATTTCGCTTGTTGTGGCTTCGGGATGTCTGATCTTATACGCCCAGATTTTATCCGCTTTACTCTTCTTAGCCATGTCGTTCTCCTAAACGATTATTGAGGTTTCTTCAGTTTCTTTTTGCGCCGCTGTGCAATGTATTCAAAAAGTTTTGGACTTAACTTCCTTTGCACTAGGTTTACATAGCCTTCGTTACTGGCCTGCATTGCGGGGGCGCGGTGCATACCCCCCGCATATTCTCCTACGTGATACACAATACTATCTCCGTACTGCGTGTTCCGTAACGTGTCTTCAAACACTTTATTGCCACGCTCGGCGGCTATGTTTATGACCCTACTCATATGTTCTTACCCTCTTGCCGCAGTTTACGAACAAACACATCCAAGTGCTCTCGCGCCACCCACAAATCTTGTTTCGCGTTAGGGTGAGCATCTGCGCGGTGCACATCATCTTGCGCTCTATCGACCTGCCTGCGCAACCATTTCAGTTCATTCTCTTGGAACGGGTTTAGTTTTTTATCATCCATGTCTGCCTCCATTGTTAAAGTGGTGCCCTGTGCTGGAACACAGGGACTAACCATACCGCGGTTTCTTCGATACGATCACAAAGGTGAAAGACCGCACTCTGAAGTGCATGGAGTTCCTCTGCTCGTACTGCTGTGGTTTTCGCGGGACAATGTCACTACCGCAACCCACTCACAGCTAGGGTTTACCATCAATAACAGTGGCCCAACCCATAAGGTCTTTTGCCACGTCATCCATATTCTCTTCATTGACCACCATATCCAAACCACCTGCATCACGTATCTCTTTCAGGTTCTTTTCCTGCAGTGGGGTGGGTTTGTTCTTGCCAGCCTTACATTCGATCCCAAAGAACAAGCCTCGGTAGCAGCCAACTATATCAGGCACGCCGCTCCTACCGTACCCACCTGTAACAGGGTAAAAGTAGTATGCGTGTAACTCCTTTAGCTGCGCCACAACTTTCTTTTTGACTTTTGCTTCGGGTGTCATCGTCGTTCTCCATTGATACCAGTACCCCCCAAGCGAGGAGCCGTGACCCCTCGCCATTTAGGGATTTCCCTAATTGTAGACCCAGAACAAGTACGGGCCTATCCGTGATCCCACGCCAACCACATCATTTGGTGGGGGTGGAACCTCCAACATAGACAGCACCGCGAGGCGATCCTGCATCCAAGTCGGTAACTCGTCTACAGAATTGTAGTTATCCTTTACGGTTGTGTCAACACTTTCCATGCCAATACTTGTGATAGTGACCTGTTTAGTATCGTATGCTATGTTCACGCGGTAAGTAATACTTTTGGTTGCGTCCATGTGATAACACCTTACTTGTAGAGGTAAAACGTGTGGTCATTAACTCTGTAACCAACCCCTTCAACGAAGTGCCCATCCTCGCACATGCTTAGAGCCGCGCACCCGTGCTGTATTTCCTCGGGCACTTCTTCTGCACGGAACGTACACACGTCCTTGTACTCTGGACGCCACGCTGCCACATCATTTACTGTAACGCGCCCAACGACCTGCTGACCCCACTGCTCGTGAACATGTATGAAGTCCATAGGCACGACCTCCTCGAAGTGTTTGAACCCATCCGCTGCCTCAAACAGTGCACGGATGTCTGCGTCCAAAGTCTTATCAATGAAGCTGTGCCCTGCCTGTATCATACTGTGAAGCTCTGACATCAGGCGGCTTGCGGCTTTCTCATCGTCACCCCAATTACGTCCGTTGATACCCACAGTTTTCTTGGCCTCAGTGTACTTGTCCTTGACGCTTACTCTTATGTTGCTGACTTCTTGTTTAACTTGTCTTGTGAACACGCTAGCACATTCCGGCAGGCTGTAAGGTACAAGGTATCTCTTAGCATGTTTCATGGCGGTATCCATCTTCAACGCCATACGCATGTTGTGTTGGTCTCCATGCTCGGCATACTTCATGTTTTCTATACCCCGCGCACAAACAATAAACTTGTTTTCACCATGTACGCTGGTGGCGAAGTCGCCGTACCCTATGTACCCGATGGCCATGAGGTCGTTATCACGGTAGACCCATGCGGTGTTACGGTCACGCGGTACAGTCTTGACGCGCATCGCACGTTCCACGGTTCGAGCAAACTCAAGTAACCTTGGGTTCTTTTGCTGCGCTTCCTCTAACACCGCCGTGTTAGTTTCGTAAAATTCTTTAGCCTGTGCTACGGTTTTATGATCTAGTCCCATGTCTTTCTCCATTTGATTTAGGGATTTCCCTAAATGATTGTTGCCAACAATGTTGGCAGGGTTTATAAACTTCTAGTGGGTGGCTTTCATCGCAACTATGTTTTTTGGTTTCGACGCTGCTAAATGTGCCAACATTAACGGCCACCCACACGACCACCTCAAAATATGATACCTACAAGGGTCATCAGACCTGCACCACATATGAAGCCTACGACAGCGCCGACAGCGCCAGCGATCTCAATCTTCTTATCAATCTCCTCCTCAGTCAAAAGTCTGGTTCTCCATGTTCATCAAGGTTTGGTTTCTTGAATGTGTATTCTTTTGGACGTTGCGCAAAGTCCCCGAGTTCTTTGATGTTGTCACTTGTAGTATAAACACCTAGTCGGTTCAGCTCTGCTGATAACGTGTCAGGTAGACGGTCTAACATGTCAGTCTCCAAGATCGTATCTGTTGATGTAGCTGGTGACAGCTTGATAGCTCGTACCCATGGCCTTTGCGATGTCAGTGCGGGACATACCATCTTGCAGGTATGCCTCTACCTTCTTAGCCTTCAAGGGTAACTCTTTCGTTCTCGGCGCACCGCTACGCTTCGGGGCATGACCCCACGTTCGACGTGCCACAGAGTTTTCAGCTCTTGCCACCAATTTCATACGCGCCACCGTATCACTCATTTTCGTCCTCCCAGTCACGTTCGATCTCGCCAAGCCCTTTGCAGTTGTCGCAATCAACCCACACCTCGAACGGCTCTTGAATACCACACACCCATTTAAATTCCTCACTCGGCACCTGTCCATGCCGATCAGTGTCCTTGCACTCAGGACATGCGATGAACGGGTTTTCTTGCGCGTCCATATACAATGCTTTTACTTTGCCCATTATAAGTCCTCCGATTTTACATGTACCACCACGCCGTGATCTGGCTTGGCGTTCTTGTTATCCAGTATCACCCACAACACAGGATGATCCCAATCACCCCAACCGCCGTACAGGTAGCCGTCTGTGAACACGATTGACGCTTGTGGTTTGATGTTATGCTCACGCAAGTATGCGGGAACGCAACGCACGTCAGTGCCGCCACCACCTACGGGTTTCGTCTTGGTTGCCACATCACTCAGCTCGTCGTTGGCATACTTCTCATACCCACGCACCTCGGTGTCCCAATAGCTTACGTGTAACTCGTCAGGTGTTACCGCGTCACAGATACCGACCAGCTCACTAATCATCACCTGTTGCTCACGCTTGCCGATAGAACCGGACATGTCGTTGTGTTCTGCGATACATTTGACTTTCTCCGACACACCGGATGGCATGTAGATACCAGCTCCCATGAACCGTCTGTTGGGACGCTTCCATGTAGAGAAGTCGTTACCTGCGCACGTTGTGTGTATGAACTCACGCAACACCTCACGCCAATCCACCTTGGGTTTCAGTAGCTCGTCGAAACTACGGCTTGTAACCCCATCGAGCTTACCTACGACCAGTGCGCCTTGACGGATAGCCTCGTCCACCTCACGTGCGATCTCGCGCTGCTCGTCGGCGGTCATGTCCTTGGCACCTTCCCAGTCATGCTCGTCGAACCCTTCGGGGTGTCCATCGTCTGGCTTACCACCCTGTGGCTGATCGTTGGCTGCATCAGGATCGTAGATGTCCCAGAAGATTTTAGCCGTACCCCAACCCTTGTACTTGGGATCGTGGCAACCACCTTCGGGCATCTTGACCCAACCGTCTTGACCATACTCTTCGATGATCTTGCCGTTGATGTCGTAGTCCATAGCGATGTTGGCAGTGCGACTGTCCAACTCCCACAGGTGTGCCCACGTTATCAGGTGGCGATACATCTTGTGGAACACCTCGTGTATTATGACGAACCGCAGCTCCGCATCGTTCAATGAGTCAACGAACGCGCGTCCATATAACTCGTCACGTCCATCGGTGCAGGCTGTTGGCACCGTATCGTCGATAGTACGCTCACCGATCATCAGAAGCCCTGCGATCTCAGGGATACGAGGCATGATGTCAACGACCGCTTTGGACAGCCGTTGCTCCTCTGTGATTTGTTTACCTATTGCTAACATTGTCATTCTCCATTTAGGGATTTCCCTAATTACTTTTTATCCGCTGCGAACATGTAGTTGTTCTGCATGGCCCACGTGGTGAACTTCTTGTTCTTCATCACCATCGACTGCTTGCTGTACTTGGGTGCGCGTACACCGTTGGCGAACATACCCTGTGCCTCGACATCCAGACGTGGCATGTAGTCCATCCACGCATTGAGCCAGTCAGCTTCGATAGATGCAAGTGTACGATACACGACCATACATATACCCGCTGCACTGTCAGGAACCTTGGCACCGCTTGGGTCATCCTTGATAGACTGCAGGCTTGGTAGTTGGTCAGCCAGCTTCACAAACGCCATCAAGTCCATAGCACCACGATCACCGATAGTACCCATCAGAGCGGACGTGAGTGTCTGGTCATCAAACATATGGCGTTGGTGTAAGATGTCAGACGCTGAGTGTAACGACCGAGGTGTCACAAACGCAGCTCGCTGCTGCTTAGGATGGAAGATGTACGGGTTCTCGTCAGGGTCTTTGATGTCCTCGAACGATGCGAACAGATGCGGGTTATCCTTGCACCAACCAAGCAACGTGTGGTCAATGCCGTTGTTGATACCCCATTCGATCCACTCCATGTTGGTTGACTTACGAACCTGTACGACGGTCATGCGGTTACGCGCGTGTGGTGGTAACATGTCACCCACACCCTCTGACCCTTTGTTGGTCGTCGCATAGACAATGCTGTCGGGGTGCAGTGTGTAGCTGCCAATCTTGCGTTCGAGTATGAGGCGTAGCAGTGCCAGCTTCACCGATGGGTTAGCCTTGCCGAACTCGTCAATCATAATGATGACAGGCTCACCTGTGTGCAGACCCAGCTCCTCGTTGGTTACATAGCGAACGAACTTGCTGTTCTCGTCGATCTCCATAATCATTGGGATCATAATGTCACCAAGGTCGAGGCTGGTGCAGTCTACATAGAACCTCTTATGGCTTGGCTTGAGCTTGCCCACCTCACCGAGTGTGGATGATTTGCCGTTGCCGATGTCACCTTGCATCAGGACGGTACGTTCGTGGCCAATGGCTCCGATCAGCGTCACACATTGGTCAAGGCTCAGTGCGTACATTTGTTGTGCGTTATTCATTGTCGTTCTCCAGTTGGTTTAGGGATTTCCCTAAATGATTAAATCCAGTTGAAGGATACCGATAGTATCCACAGTAGTGTCAGGGCGAAGATAGCCGCCCCGATGATCCAGTCTTGCCAGTCACCCCAGTCCATTACATATCCAGACTTGGCAGGGCTGCGATGGCAGCGGTGAGTTTCGTGCGCGTATCTTCGCGCAGTGTGGGGCTGTTCTTGATTTGGTCGAGGTTCAACCCATGTAGTGCTTCCTCCATCTGTCGGCGCATGGCTTCCATCTGGCTATCACCTGTTACGTTACACGTACCCAACATCTCGGTCAGCTCGATGGCCCTGTCGAACACACTGTCGTACAGGCGGTTGCCCTTACCTTCCTCGTTGACATCAAGCTGGCGCACAAGTGTGGTCAGGTTATCGTGCAGCTTGTGCCATAGGTCATTCATGGCTGTCTGGATTGCCTGCGTGTAGTGGCTCTCGTACTGCGATTTGATCTGCGTCATGGCCTCATTGCCAATGTCGATACGAAAGTCACCGCTGTCTGGCAGTGGTACATAGGACATACGGAACCCAAACTTGTCATGTAGACTGTCACGCGTTGGGTACTCGTCGCGGTTGAACATCGCGCCCAGCTTGGCTTGAGACTGCATGATCTTCCAGTCATACACATTCAAGAACTCGTTTACCAACCTGTAGAACTCTTGCTGTAGGTCGGTCATCACCTCGTTGTACTTGAAGTATTGCATGGTGGTGAGCAGCCTTGAGCCATTGTCAGACCACGGCATTGTCATGCTGTAGTGAATGTTGCGCACGTTGGCCGCGAACTTCTGGACGGCACGCAGCTCGTCACAGTCACCTAGTAAGTTCTTAGTGACATTGGCCACGCCCTTGTCTGCCGCGTTCATGCTAGTGACATCATCCGATGCCTTGCGGTCTTTCTTACGGGCAGTCCAGACGGACGCGTTGAAGTCCACGATCATTGCCGCGGAACTGATTGATGGTGCAGGTGCTACGCTTGGCGCGGCGAATGGGTTTGTGTAGTTGTCAGTCATTGTCTTTCTCCTGTTTGGTTTAGGGATTTCCCTAAATGGTTTGGGTTAGTCACTTTCAATTTTTATGTACTCGGCCAGAGGTTTAGCGTTGAGCACTTGACCTGTGCGGTCACACTGCCAAACAATTAGTTTGTTACCTATCTCGAGTATGTGCATACCTTCCGTTGCACTGTAGTCATTAGAACTAGTCGCGTAATCAACAGCATCGTTGAGCGAGGCGAACTCACCCTTGCAGTCGTCCATTCCACCACACGGATAGTACGTGGGTGAGGTGAATAATAAAAACCGTTCAGCCATATCACCGCCCCTTCTGGTTTAGATGTAACAAGTCAGCTTTGTTGGTTACGCGGGTGTAGCCTTGCTTGGGAAGCGGCACTACGCACCAGCTTGCACGTTGGCTTGCAGCTACAAGGTCGCCACATACTAGGCATACGTTGTAACCAAGTCGGGCGCGGCTGATGGGAAACATCTCACCGCATGTGTTGCACTCGTTGTCGTTCATTGTCTTACTCCGGTTGATTTAGGGAATTCCCTAAATGGTTTTAGGTAGCGGGTGCTGCCTGTTGGTTGATTGAATGGATAGGGCGAACAGCCCCATCAAGCCTGCCGAAACGCTGACCATACATATAACATAACACAAGTATCGGGAAATGTCAATAGGTGTTTAGAACTATCGTGTGGTGGGTATACGTTGTATGTACCATCATGTACCACCACGGGTGTCTGTAAGCTACTGATATTAAAGGGATGTAGCAAAGTCACGCTTGTACCATAGTGATATGTCAAGATTCTTGAAAGGGTTTTTAGGGAAAAGACCCTCTCTTTTACCCTTCAATAAAAGGTAGATATATATACTTATAAAAGTGGTACAAACGCTACATTGTTTTAATATCAGACACTTAGACCCCATTTGCAACGGTACACGGACGGTACAAATGATACATTGCTTTGTTTTCAGATACTTAGACTTTGCGCGAGGCGCACCGCTACTCAGATACTGGTATCAGATCATTTAGGGAATTCCCTAAACGTAGTGGGTAGTGTGTTAACCCCACTGGTACATGACATCTCATGGTGTGGCGTGGCGCTACTCAGCTACTGGTATCATATTATATGGGGGAATCCCTAAACAAAAAAAGACCCGCCGAAGCGGGCCGAGGGGGGCGTTATGGTATGAGCCTGTGTATAGGTAGCACGTAACGTGCCAATGCGCAACAGGTAAGGCGCAACGCTACCGGGATACTGGTATCATAGGACATAAAAAAATGGGGTAGAGCCGAAGCCCTACCCCTAAGATGTTAGCGTTTGATTGACAGTGTTTCCATTGCCGCGAGTATCGCCTTGCGTGTTGGCGCATAATCTTGGCCAAGCTCGACGCTGTTTTTCTCTACCCAATTCTTGACGTTGGTTATGAGTTGATCGCGCATCTGAATGGCTGTCTTATCTGCAGGTTTTGGTTTGACCTGCGCCTTGCCACCTTCGACAGTCTCGATCTTTGTCAAGTTGCCGTTAGTCTCTGCGAATAGCTCGGGCTCTTGACGTTTCATAAGTTGGTTTTTGAGATCTTTTATCTCTGCACCAATCGCCGCGCTGTCATGGGCGCGTTTCTTTGCCTTTAAGATGGAAGCGAACAATACTTTGAGTTGCTCGTAGCTTTCTTTGGTGGCCGTTGATTTGCCAGAGGCAAGATTGTTAGGCTTAGGCGATACCGCATCCGTCCAGCGCATATGCTGCTTTGCCACATCCATGTGCTCTGCAAATTTATCCTCTGCGCCAAAGCGGCCAGTATAGGCTTTCTTGATTGCGTTGATTGCGATCTCGTTCAGTGTAAGATTAGACATTGTAGTTCTCCATATTGTCAGACTTATTTTCGCCTGATGGCCGTGCTGACAATTACTTTATGCCGTGTCATAACATGTTAGACAAGAGATAGAACCGCACCGCTTGGCATCATATAGCATTGGATGGCATTGGATACCATTTAGGGAATTCCCTAAATCAGGCATACGCTAGGCATACCCTACCCCCACCCCCCGCGCTGTCATGTGGGACTCCGCGTTACGTGTAGTAATACTAATACACACGAATAAATTGCTATTTTTTGAAAACCCCCCACCCCTTTTTCAAAACCCTTGTCAAAAACTTTTTTGTACCCTATTATTCCGTTAACGGTTACCAACCTGCGATGTACTATGACAATCAATGACCTTCCCGTACTAGTGGGTCCCCTATAAGACGAAGTATCGCTCAAACTCCTAACCACACGACAGGCTGCCGTAGGTAAACACGGG
>UEXM01001239.1_pt1 | contig 22537 bp, 29 predicted proteins | sample 1796661 | NCBI WGS metagenome assembly UEXM01 (sample SAMEA4772469, study PRJEB27181) | metagenome | reverse complement strand
CCGCAGCCTACGTGACGTTAAACAGCCGTATTACTACATTAGAACACGGTCAGTCAATACAGGACATGACCATGAAAGAAAACGCAGCATTTGTACGTGAGTGGCCTCTGGGACTCAGAGGTGCACTGCCTGACGACTTAATCCAGAACGCTAAGATTATGGCTTTGGAAGAACAGAAAGAAGAAGTCAGAGAGCTAAGAACAAAGATAAACGACTTGGAAATTAAGACAGGCCAGTGTGAAGATGGAGTACGTTGATTTAATTAGTTCCATCTGGCCCATATTTGTAGGTTTCATTATCCTTGTCCTTACAATAGGTAAACTCATGTCCCGTATGGACGTAGTGGAAGAAAAAGTTAAGACATTGTTTGAACTTTGGAACAAGAAGAATGATTGATAAGCTCATAGGGCCTGTCACGGGCTTGCTAGACAAGTTTATACCTGATGCCGACACTAAGGCTAAGTTAGCCCATGAAGTCGCTACAATGGCTCAGAATCACGCTCAGGAGCTTGCTAAGGCCCAGCTTGAGGTCAACAAAGTAGAAGCAGCACATAAGTCACTATTTGTGGCAGGTTGGAGACCAGCAGTAGGCTGGGTATGTGTCTTAGGTATGTTTGGTAACTTTATTACTATCCCGTTTAGCAACTTTGTTCTGGCGCTACTTGAGTTAAACATAGTGATACCTCTGGTGCCTTTGGAGACCATGATGCCAGTGTTGATGGGAATGTTAGGCTTAGGTGCAATGAGAACCTACGAGAAGAAATCAGGGGTGTCTAAGTAATGGGTTTATTTGATAGATACACTAAAACACAGTACAACCCGTATTCTCGACTTGCGTTGTTCCAAAGACAACAAGAAAGAGCAGCAGCAGAAGAAACTGCTCCGTCTAAAGGAACCACTACTAGCAAAAGAACTGCTCCGGGTCAAACAGGGGGTTCGCCCAGTAGAGGACCCTCAACTGGCAAAGAACTTGACGCTGAATACGCAAAAACAGCAATAGACTGGTGGGACGTTAGAAGACCTGAAGTTTACTTTGGTGTAAAAGGTGAACGCTCTGACTGGCAAAAAGAACAAGTTAAAAAGTTTAAAAAAGAATGGGGCAATGTTAAAGGAGGAGCCGTACTTAATGGTTTAATTGACGGTACGTACACATCAGACCAAGTAAATCAATACTGGGGCGCTGAAAACTTTAGCTCACAAATTAAAGCTTCGGACTACTCTACGGGCGAGTTCAGTGGAAACCCTGATGACTTCGGGGCTTACTTACAGGCTGAGTGGGACGCTGTTTCAGGCTTTATGGAAGGCACAGCAGGAGGCCCCGGAGGTGAGCTAGGGTCTTTAACTACAGCTCCTACTCAAGGTTTAGGAGGTTCTCAGGGTCAAGAAAGAGGAGTAAGAGTTACTACTGATGTTCTTGCTCAACAAAACTATGTAAATTCCATTAGGGCTGCTGCTTCCGATGCTGGCGTTCCTACTAATGTTATGTCTCCTGATGGGGCTCACTACGAGCTTAACTTTGGTCAGTTTGATGACGTAGGTTTGGGTGAGTACAAGCAGACTAAAGAGCCTTATGGTGTTGTAGACATTGCTGCTCAGTTAATGGGTGAAGGGATAAAAACAATTTTACAGGGTGGGGCGCTTGCTGGAGCACAGAGTTTAATAACAGGTCTTACAGGCTTGTCATCATTTCCTTCTGCATATGATTCTTTAAACAATATACTTTCTTTTGGAAACGCTGGTGAAACAGCCGGAGAAGCTGTAGGTGCTTTAGAAACTTTGAAAAACCTTGTAGGCTTGTATCAAGACGTAAATGTTGTTAAAGATGCTGTTGAAGCTACTGTTGACCAAATAAATGATTTTATAGAAGTAGCGTCTCCAGAAAGCACTGTTCCTGAAGACGTTGTAACACCTGATGAAATAGAAGAAGTAGCTCAAGAAGAAGAAGTAATACCAGCTGATGAAGACGATAAGTACGACGTTACTGAAGTAGAAGCAACTCTTGAAGAAGCAGAAGAAGAAGCAGAAGAAGAAGCAGAAGAAGAAGCAGAAGAGGAAGCAGAAGAGGAAGCAGAAGAGGAAGTAGAAGAAGTAGAAGAGGAAGTAGCTCAAGAAGATCAATTGGACGCTGCTGCTGACGACTTAACTAACGGAGACTCAGACTTAACCGGTAATGGTGAAGACTTACTTGATGCCGATGCTGATGACTTATTTACAGAAACTGTTGTTGGTGGAAACGCAGGAACAGGAGAAGAAGGCGTTTTCTTAACTACGGAACAGGAAGCTGACTTTAACTTAGGTAAAGACATAGTTTTAGACGACGGTACAGTTATAAACAACCAAACTCACGAGCAATTTGGTACTCCGGGGTACGCTGGTGGTATTCTTGTACAGCCCACGGAAGTAGTTACAGAAGAAGAAGGGGGCGGTGCTGGCGCAGGGGCTGGTGCAGGAGCCGGTGGTGGTGGGCCTGTGACAGACACTAGTGCTGACACAGTGACAACTGACGGTGACGACGCTGGAGACGTTGACGGAGACAGAGTAATTACAGCAGACCCCGGTGCTGTTGACCCTTCAGAACAAGAAGGTGTATCAGAAGATGTTTCTGAAGTAACTGAAGTAGTAAAAGAAGCCATTGCAGAAGAAACAGACCCAGATACTAAAGAAGATTTAGAAGAGTATTTAGAAGCTCTTGAAGAACTTGATAGTACAGAAGAAGTAGACGAAACTGTTGAAGTAGTAGAAGAAACTTTTGAAGAAGGAACTACTGCCGAAACTACTGACACAGAAACGTCAGGAGAAGGCGAAGTTTCTGAGGTTGGGGAAGGAGAAGGCGAAGGAGACGACGAGATAGATTTAGACTTGTTTATTGACTTATCTAAAGATGACGATGAGCAGCCTACTCCTGTAGACACTGACGGAGACGGAGAACCTGACGTAACAGACCCAGATGACGACAATGACGGCATCCTTGACCCCAATGACCCTGACCCTGATGACCCTGATGACGTCGTAGCAGGTGGAGAAGTAGGCGGTGGTACCGATACTGGTGGAGGAACAGGAGAAGGAGTCGGAGAAGGAACCGGAGAAGGTGTAGGTGAAGGAACCGGTGACGGAGAAGGAACTGGTGAGGGTACTGGCACAGGAGAAGGAACCGGAGAAGGCGAAGGCGTTGGAGAAGGAACTGGTGAGGGCGAAGGTGTCGGAGAAGGCATAGGCGAAGGTGACGGCACTGGTGAAGGAGTAGGCGAAGGCGACGGAACTGGGGACGGAGACGGTGAAGGAGAAGGTACTGGAGACGGTACTGGAGGAGGCACCGGGACAGGCACTACTAAACCTTCAGGAGGCTTTAGACCACAAAAAGGTCTTGGTGATGGATACATGGGCGGCTTAAGTTACCAGCTACCGCAGTTTGTAGGAGTACAGTACCAGCCTAAAGACTACACTGTTGAGCTAGACCGTATTATTAATGAAAGTTTGTTTAAAGGAATGATCTAATGACTTACAAAGATCTAGTCAACAATGTACTTAGGAGGCTGAGGGAAACAGAAGTTTCCTCTGTGCAAACTAACTCCTACAGTAAACTTATAGGTGACCTTGTTAATGACGCTAAAGACCTTGTGGAAAACTCTTGGGACTGGTCTGCACTTAGGACTACACTTACAATCACTACTACTTCTGGAGTCTTTAACTACTCCTTAACTGGCAGCCAGAACAACATCAAGGAACTAAACGTGTTAAATGACACGTCTAACCTTCCTATGATTTACCAGACTAACAACTGGTTTGACTCACAGTTTCTCTTAGGTAACCCTGTCTCTGGCGCACCTGTGTACTACACGTACAACGGTGTTGACACAGACGGTGACACGTTAATCGACATCTACCCTAAGCCTGACGCAGTTTACTCCTTACGTTTTAACTGTGCGTTACGTAACGGTGACTTAAGTGCTGACACGGACACTATTAAGATACCTGCGATGCCAGTAATGCACCTTGCTGTAGCTTTTGCTGCACGTGAGCGTGGAGAAACCGGAGGTACTTCTACTCAGGAATACTTCTCTATGGCTAACAAGTACTTGTCAGATGCTATTGCAATGGACGCTGCTAGACACCCTGAAGAAACTATCTTCTACACGCCTTAAGGTACTTATATGGCACAAGAACTCAAAAGTATTAATCTTGTAGCTCCAGGCTTCAAGGGCATCAACACTGAGGACTCACCGTTGTCTCAGGACCCTTCCTTTGCTGAGACTGCTGACAATGCAGTGATTGACAAAAGAGGGCGTATAGCGGCACGTAAGGGCCTTAACGTCACCACTACTAACAAGACGCAGTTAGGTAGTGACTCCCTAAGTGCTATAAAAGAGTTCAGGGACGACGCTGGTAACACTAAGATCTTCTCTGTGGGCAACAACAAGATACTCAGTGGTACAACCACGCTGGCTGATGAGACTCCGGGTAGCTACACGATCAGCGCTGACGACTGGAAGATGGTCAACTTTAACGACAGCATCTACTTCTTTCAGCGTGGGTTTCAACCCCTGATATACAATGTAATTGCTTCAGGGACATCTGGAGGCGCTAATAGTAGTGTAGTAACTTTGAGTTCTGTCAACAGCGCGTCAGGTCTTGTTTCAGCGATGTACGGCAATGAAGTCTTAGCAGCCTACGGTAGACTCTGGACTGCTGACTTCGCTACAGACAAGTCAACTATCTATTGGTCTGACCTTTTGATAGGCCACAAGTGGTCCGGTGGAACCTCTGGCTCCATTGACATAGCTAAAGTATGGCCTGATGGTCACGACGAGATTGTTGCATTAGCAGCACATAACAATCTTTTGATTATTTTTGGTAAGAGAAGTATCGTAGTTTACTCAGGTGCTGATGACCCTGCTAATATGGCTTTGTCCGACACTATTTCAGGTGTTGGCTGCGTAGGCAGAGACACAGTGCAGTACACTGGTGTAGACGTTATTTTTCTTTCCCAGACTGGCCTAAAGAGCTTTGGCAGAACAATACAAGAAAAATCTATGCCAATAAGCAGTTTGTCCGGTACTATTACTACGGACATCATTCAGTTAATCAACGAAGCAAACGAAGTTTACAAGTCTGTGTATTACCCAGAAGCAAACTTCTACCTACTAACTTTTACGAACCAAAACATAAGCTTTTGTTTTGACATAAGAGGTGCTTTAGAAAATGGGTCATACAGAGTTACACGTTGGCCCGGCACTAGTTTTACTTGTTATGAACGCAAGGACAACGGAGACTTACTCATAGGAAGCGCACAGGGTATAGGACAGTACACAGGTTTTCAAGACAATGGTAGTCCCTACAGCTTCAAGTACTTTAGCCCTGAGTTGTCCTTTGGTGACCCTTCTAAACTTAAGTTCCTAAAGAAGATTAGACCTACGGTAGTAGGTGGTAGTGGTCTCGATATACTACTAAAGTGGGACTATGACTTTGGTTCTTCGTACAACACAAGTATTATAACTCTGAAGGACCAAGCAAAAGCAGAGTTTGGTATAGACGAGTACACCGTAGGTCAATACTCTGACGGTATCTTGACGTCTAAAGACGCTGTAAACACTAACGGCAGTGGAGGAACATTGAGCATAGGTATGGAAACAAGCATTAATGGCAACGAACTGTCAATCCAAGAAATCAATGTACTTGCACTAGTAGGTAAAACAATATGAGTAATTATACTAAAGTAACGGACTTTGCTGCAAAGGATACTTTGTCTTCAGGGGACGCTAACAAGCTTGTCAAAGGCACTGAGTTTGAAACTGAGTTTGACAACATCGCTACCGCAGTAGCAACCAAAGCAGACACTGCTGGACCTACGTTCACAGGAACTGTTACGATGGCTGCCCTAACTTTTACGGGTGCTTTAACAGGAACGATTAACGGAGGGACATACTAATGGGTTTTAGTCTTACAGATTTTTTAACGTCACTTGGGGGGGAAGGAGGTACTGCTGCCAACACTGCTGCTGCTCTAGGTCTAGGCGCTGGGGGTTTAGCCCTTGCTGAAAAAGGTTACAGTGATTTAGGAGACATTGGAGAACGAGCTTTTGAGGGTCTAGCTGGAGAAGAAGGACTTGCTCAAGAACTCCGCGGTATGCTAGAGTTCCAGCCGTACACTGTTACTTCTGCTACTGGTGGTCAGTTTGGTATGACAAAAGACCCGGAAACAGGTCAAATGACTTACCAACTGGCTACTTCTCCTGAAGAACAAGCCTTGCAGCAGCAGCAGTTACAACGTGCAGAGACACTTTTTGGACGTGCTGTAGCAGACCCTTCTATGCGAGAACAGGAAGTTCTTGGACGTATGGAAGACTTAGCGTCTCCTGAGAGACAACGACAGCGTTTAGAGTTAGAACAGCGTTTAGCCGCACAAGGACGCTTAGGCACACGCACAGGGATGTTTGGAGGTACTCCAGAAGCCTTAGCGTTAGAGCGTGGAATTGCAGAAGCTCAAAACAAAGCAGCACTGGACGCCATGCAGTTTACAGCACAAGAACAACAACGTCAGGCTCAAATGGGTTCAGGCATGTTAGCTGCTGGTTACGTACCACAGGCACAGTTGCTCAATGCGTTACAGCCCGGAATGACTGCTTCAGAACGTCAGAGACAAGCTATGTCGGAACAGACAGGAACTTATGGCGAAACCTATACTTCAGGTTTACAAGCGTTGCTTCAGTCAGGCTTAGGACAAGCTAGTTTAGCTGGGGGTTTTGGAAGTAACATCGCTAGTGCAGCTCTTGGCGGCTTGTTTAGTTAATAAGGAGAATACATAATGGCTAAATTTGGAGAAAGTTTCTTAGCGCAGCTAGGCAGCCCAGCAATGTCACAAAGCTTGTTTGGCTTAGGTCAGGCTATTGGTGGTTTACCGGGTCAGCGTAAAGAACAACAAAAGAAGCAAGCGTTTAACCAGTTGATGCAGCAGGGGCAAAAAGCAATGGCTTCTGGAGACGCTGCTGCTTTAGCTAGTGTTGCTCAAAAGTTAGCTGCTGCTGGCTACCAACAACAAGCACAGCAGTTAGCTAAAGCTTCTAGAGAGGCTACAGAAAAACAACAACAACAGAGACAAACAACAAATGTTGCTAAAGGACAACAAGCCCTAGCAACATTTGCAACTGCTCGTGGAATGAACATGGGTACACCACAGGCTAGAGAAGGGTTTTTCAGAATTGCTAAAGCCTATGGTGTTCCTGTAGACCAAGCTTCTAAAATATACAAAACCTTTACGACAACTTCTGGAGACAGGACAACAAAAGGTGAAGTCATCATAAGAGACAGCCAAGGAAACTTGTTTAGTCGAGCTACGCAGTACGGCAAACAAGGACAGCCTAGTGAAGTTATTCTTCCTTTTCCGGGTTCTCCTAAAAAACCTGTAGGACAGTTATCTATTGTTTCAGGGACAACCGGAGCAGGTGCTTTCGACAGGCCCGAAATAGCAGGAGAAACTACAGTAGAACAAAAGTTTAACGAACAAAGAGTAGCAGCAGTTTCTAAACTTCCTTCTATGCGTCGTTCTGCAACAAACATAAGAGAAGCTATTGATTTATTAGAATCAGGAGATGTCACAACTGGGGGTTTTACCCGAAGAGTTTCTAGAGGCTTATCTGATTTCTTAGGAAAAACGCCTAAAGACATTGGAGAGTTTGAGACTAGACTTGGAGACATTGTTTTAGCCCGTTTAGAAAGCTTTACCGGAGCTATTTCTGAAGGAGAGCGTAACTTTTTAATTGAGCAGATAGGCAGTTATCAAGCTAGTGGTGAGAGTAACTTAGGTAGATTAAAAGTTTTGTTAGAACAGGCAGAAGGTTTACTTCAAGACAGTATTTCTTTAGCGTCTGCTTCTGACTTCGAGTCATACAGAAAAAAATTAATGCAACCAGACCTTAGTTTTATTCCTGAAGCAGAAAGGAAAGAAGCTATGGAGGCTTTCCAGAGAGGCGAGGTTTCTGTCCAAGAATTGCGAGGTATGTATTAAATGGCTACTGCTTTTCAAAAAAGACTTGACCTGTACAGAGAACAACAAGAGGAAATAGAACAAGGAGTAGAGCCTTTATCTAATTTCCAAAAAAGACTTCAACAGCATCGAGCGCAGAACCCAAATTTTGGTGAGCCTGAAGTAGAAGAACCCGAAGGTCCTACGTGGCTTCAGAAAAACTTAGACGTTCCTGCTGGCATAGCGGGTAGTTTAGCTGGTGCTGGTCTTGGTATGGCTTTGGGAGGTCCTCCCGGTGCTGTAGTCGGTGGTATTGCTGGAGGTGCTCTTGGAACAGCAGGAGGAACTGTAGTTTCAGAAACTCAGTTTAAAGAAGCTGAAGACATAGACGCTTACTCTAAAGCTGTTGAAAATGCTTTGTGGTCTATGGGTTTTGATTTAGCTACTTTAGGTATAGCCTCAAAAGTAAAACCTATGTACTACGCTGCTAAACATAAGTTAGGATTAAGTGCTGAACAGACCGCTAAAGAAATTGTAGAGGGCGCTTACGGAGCAGGAAGTAGAGAGTCTCTACAGGCTTCTCAAGCTATACTTAATCAAGGAGGTGCTACCCTTTTACCTTCTCAAGTACGATCTAGCGGCTTAGAAAACTTTAAAGAACGTATTGCTTCCGTTGGTTTAATCTCCAGACAAACTATGGAAGACAACTCAAGAGCTGTAAACGAAGTAGTCCAAGACGAACTCACTACTTTAATCAACCGGAACGCGCCGGGAATGGACGCAGATCCTTATGTCATGGGAGAAGCTTTTTACTCTCTTATTAAAGCAGGGGAAGACGCAGTACAGCAGTCGTACCTTAAGGGCCTAGACGAAATAAAGACAAACCTTGGGGTAGGCTTAGGACAGCGGGTAGACGCTGCTACTATCTTAGATCCTATCACTAAGTACTTAAAAAATAAAAAGGGAGAAGCAGTAGACGAACTGAGTCCAGAATCAATAGACTTCTTGAATCAACAGTTGTCTAGGCTTCGAGACTTACCTGACGGGACCTTTCCAGTATCTGAGCTAATTACTTTAGACAAGTCGTTTACTCAGCGAGTGACAGCTAAATTTGGCCCTGAAGGTGCAGAAAGAAACGCTGTTGTGCAAGCAGAGCTGGCAGACGTAGCTACTCAGATGCGTGAGGCTATTTATGACGCTATGGTTAGAGTTAGCCCAGATGCAGCAGAGTCTTACAAAGTTTTAAAGTCTTCTTATGGAGAAGGTATAAACGCCCTGTATCCAAGGATTAACAAAGGCTTTATAAGGGCTGCTAATCAAGGGAGCTACCTTGGTTTAGGAAGCCTAGCGGCTAAAGCAACCAACTTAAATCAACTACAGGCGCTTAGAGGCAGTCTACAGACAGCTTTTAAAGAAGCTTCTAAAGACTCAACCGATGCCTTACCTTTTGGTTCAGCAAGTGAGATAGACGAGTTGTTTAAAAGAGGTTTCTTGTCTTCTAGACTTTCTTCCGTCTTTAACGAAAAGTTTTTAATCACTGACTTAAAGTCCTTGGCTAACAAGCTGGACATTCCCGCTGAAAACGCGAAGTTTAAATACATCTTAGGGAAAGACTACGGGCGTTTTAGACAGATGATGAACATTGTCCTAGAAGCTTCTGAATCAGCATCAGGGGACTTTGGCATCCTGATGCTAAGAAGCGCAGAAGCAGGAGGTGTTAGAGGCATCGCTGGTCAGCTCGCGTCTGCGGCTACTGCTGGTGGTGCCGCTGCTGCTGGCTTTGTTTCTCCTGCTCCTGTACTCGCTGCCGGTGCTGCTGCCTTGTTTATACCGCAAGTTTTTGCTAAAATTGCTACTAATCCAGCTTACATAAACCGGCTAATAGCCTTGACTGGTAAAAAATCTCAAGGAGTAGAAGCAACTTCGGTAGCTGCACAGCTTCTAGTTGCTGACGTTTTTTACTCAATGGCAGACGAAGAAAAGAACGAAATGATGCGGTACTTGTCTGAAGTAGCAAAACAAGGGATGGAATAATATGGGTATGCTGGAAGACATAAAAAGAAACTTCAGGACTGCTGTTGACAGACAAGACCAAGAAGGGCAAATGTACGACAGAGGAGAAATTAATCCTCTACAGTACGGCTTAAGAACCGCTGGTAACGCTGTTGATGCTACTCTAGGAAACGTCGTAGGCACAGCTGCTGACTATTTAATCCCTGATGGAGTTGAAGAGGCAGTTGGTCAGGCGATTATGAACTCTCCTCCGGGCGTGTTTCAAGACCATCTACAGTTAGGAAGAAAACTGGCTACTCAGTACCCAGAGCAAGCAAGAGACTTGTCTGCTGGTTTGTCTGTAGCTGAGTCTGTTCCTTTTGTAAGAGGTATTACAACAGCAGCAAAAGCAGGAAGACGTGTGGACGAACTCACTGGGAAAGACTCTGGTAGAGGGATGCTACTTGGTTCTGCCAATAATGTAATTCCGGGCTACTATGGTCCTGAGAAAGTAGCCTCAGTTGCGGCTTGGGTTCCTAACCAGATAGTGGGAACTGTAAGAGACATGGCTTCTCCCGCCTCTAGGGCAAAGTACAGAGAACAGGGGGTAACTACTTCTTCTCAACAAATAATGAAAAGAGCTAGGGAAGGATCAAAAAGTAAGCTTGAGACTTTTATTTATAACTTACCTCCTTTTAAAGCATTGAAGGGCGTTAAAGACATAGAAAAAGGTACTCCAAGAGCGATAGCTCAAGGTCAGTACTTAGGCAGAATACACGCTCAGTCCGGTAGAGTAGGAGACTCTGATCTTCTGGGCGAGATAATGAGACGGTCAGACGTTGCAGAGACAGTAGACTATTACTTCGGAGCTTACGCAGATTCAGTTAGAAATAATAGACTGAAGCCTTACCCCAAAGACTCCGCAGGTCAAAAAAAGAAGATGCCTCTTAAAATGTCTAATGAAGATTTAGACTTTATTGAAGACCACTTCAGCACAGTGTGGACAGAGCCTTCACAGAAGATAGGAGGTGGTCCAGAGGTTTCTTTTAGAGACGCAGAAACTCCCATACTGGCCATTAAAAACCCCGGAAAAGGCGGTTCTTATACTGGGAAACATTATGACGACGTGTTAAAAAATGCTCCTTTTGTTAGTAAAGTACAAAACATTTTCGAGAGTAGAGACAATGTTTCTGCTGATGAACTGTTCTCTCTATTAAACGCGGAAGCAGCAGTATCACAGGGTTTAAAAAAAGAAAGATTAAGGTATTCTGTTGCAGGACAAGCAGCAGACGGAGGAGTGTGGATAACAGGGTCTCGTCCGGGTTCTGCCATAACAGAAGGCGGCATCAACTACTTAGTCAAAGTAACAACAGACGGTAAGCTGATAGGAGTTATGTCAGATGAACATAATTTGTTTGAAGGCATAGCTGGTAAAATACAGGAGAAAACTCGCGTACCAACTCTTAACGCGATGAAACACCTGATACCCAATAGACTAATTGCTGTTACTCCTCCCATGATTAGAGACCTTAAAAGCGATTCTGGTTATGTCCACCCTAAAGGAAAGAGTGACGGCAGAGGTTACGGAGAAGTTGTAGACGAAGTTGTAGACTTCAAGCCTAGCGATGCAGTCCTAAAAGCGGAACAACAAAGACAACGAGGTATGCTGACTACTGCTGCTTCTGCTGCTGTAATGGGACAGACTCAGGGAGAATGAGGGGGCCTATAGACCCCCAGTTCCACTCTATATCTCACAACTGTTGCCAACACAGGCCAACTGTTGTGACCCTTCAGTCATGTCTGACTCTTCCACGATGTCCCATTGTATAGTCTTAGGAAACTCCTTGACTAGACTCTGGTACGTCTTTGAGTCCACAGGCTCATAGGGCGCTTGCTGGTACGTGTGTTCTGAGTAAGGTAGAAAACTAATGCCACTCACCTTGTCGAACTTGTTGTACAACCACTGCCCCACCTCTAGGAACTCATCGTCCCTGTAATAGCAAGTCATGGAAGGCTTGTGTTCACACCAGTAGTCCTGATACATCTCCCACAGACACAACTGCTCCATAGCTCCCATGTCAGTCGCTACTACAGCCTGTTTAGGAGACTTTATGGGGAACGAGAAGACCTTAGTAGTAGGAGAAGTCACGTCTTCCTCCACAGGGACTCCTGCAGCCTCTAAGACAGCACACAAGGGGTCTCGTGCGTCTGCCCTTACTCGTCGTATGTATTGCTCCGCATATCTAGGATGGATGCCTGACGCGCTATCCACCAGCTGAGATACAGTACCGGAAGGCTTAACAGCAGTAATGGCAGTGCTAACATTGATGCCAAGACGTTTAGCCCAAGTACGGTTAGTTTTAATAGCTTCCTCTTTAAGCTGCGTGAGCCAATGCCGTAGTTCTTCACGACTCTTCCTCCCTGACATAACTGGATGGTCCATGATGCCAGTGAGTGACACCCCTAGCAACGCCTCTTCTTGCGTGTTGTCCTTCCAGATCTTACGCAAGTACCTGAAGTCAGTCAGAGTAGCCTGTAGCGTCCCTAGGACAGCCGCAGACCTAACCTTGAGCCGTAGGCTTTCCAGTGTGTCATTAGCCCTAACGACCACCTCAGACAAGTTACAGAACTGGTACGGCCTGAGTATAATCTCTGAGCATGGGTTTGTACCAAAGTCAAAGCTGGCGTCCCTACGTCCATTCTTCTCTGCCTGACGCTGACTTGCGACACGGCTAAAGACACCTCTCTCGCCTGACCGTGATTCATACAGAGACTTCCACTCGTTCAAGAAAGCTTCAAAGTCAGGTTTCTCTGTGTAACAGGCAGAGTTATTAGCTAGGCCACGCTGAGGATTATCTACCCACCACTGTCCTGACTTGCACCGTCGTAGTCTATCGTCAGTGAGGTTACTGAGACTGATGAGAGCAGACCTTCGCACACCGCCGACGACGACGATTTGTGCAATCTTACAGCATAGATCGTGGCACTCAATGGAGCTAAGTCTTCGACCAGCAGAGGCCCGAAAGACTTCCACGGTGAATTGAAACAGGTCAACAAGAGGTTCTGGACCAGACGCTCGACCTCCGAAAGTCTTAAGGGCTGCCCCCGCAGGTCTAACTCCAGAGACGTCCCACTTTGGAACCTGACCAGTAAACAACATTGCGATAAGTTCTCTATATCCTTTAGCCCATCCAACTTTGCTATCAGCGACGTGTATAACGGTATCTGTATCATGTAGCTCCTCCGCTACTTCAGGCAACTTAGTAATGTACTGACGTTCGACACTGAAGCCAACTCCTGTGCCACACATGAGTATGTACATCATCTCGTCAAAGGCTTTAGGGTGGTCTATGGGTAGATAGGAGCAGTTAAACCCAGCTACATTGTCTCTGTCCAAAGCCTCACCAGCAGTCATCAGTGCCCTCATGCTAGGCATTACGTCAAGACCGTGGATAGGACCAAAGAGGTCCTTAGCTTCCTTCTTGGACAACTTCTCCTTACTGACCCAGAAGTCCAAGTAGCGGTTTACAGTTTCTTCCCATGTCTCCCTGCGCTGTTCTTCAGGCAAGTAACGTGCGTAGCGACTCTTGTGTATGTATTCTTGATATGCGTCCATTATAGTTCGTATTCCCCTGCAGTTATTAGTGACATCTTTAGTTGGTCCAGAAGAAAGTAAAGAGAAGCTGTGTCCATGTTTGTAGACACCACTATAAAGTCTTCTGATTTAATGATACAAAAAGCCTCGTCGTAGTTTTCTAAGTCTTCCTTAGCGACTATAGCGTCAAACACCATAGGAACCGTGAGTTCGTCTGTCTTTGGTTTCTGGTCAAAACTTCCTTTAATTACCTTCATTCTAACAACTCCTGTTCCACGACCATTTTGTTTAAGTACCATTGTGCTTTCTTTAGGTCCTGTAGACCATTCTTGTAACGCCACCTGTGTAAATACTTTATTACGTTGCCCTCGCAGTACTCAATTATCCCTTCTCCTAGTTGCTGCTTAATGTAGTCTATGGCCTCGACACCACCTTGATTGTAGTGAGGCGGTTTGTAGACTAAAGCGTCCCAGTCCTCCTTAGTCGCTGCGTCAATACTCATCTTCGTCCTCCTCTTCATCCTCTAGCTCCTCTGCGAACTCCTCTATCTTGTTTATCAGCTTGTCCTCAAACCTGTCCAGAAGTTCTTCAGAAGTTATCTCCAGTGCTTCCACAAAGTCTTCAGGGTCGTAGTCACGTAGCAGACGTTCCTTAATTTCCTCCATTGTTAGAGACATCATCCATCAACTCCTGTAGCGTATCTAAAGTGTACCATGAAAGACCTTGTTTTTCACACCATTGAGACATAGTTATCTTAGCTCCTTTCCTTACTTTTTTATTTGGGTTCATAAGAACAAACACGAGTCTCTGGTAGTCCTCAAGACTGTCTCTGATGCTAGTGTATTTCTTAGTGTCACCTTCCCTGAAGAACCCTTTACACTCAACCAGCGTGTCACTGGGGGCGTGTACAAAGTCCGGCCTGTAGTTCCTGTGTATTGTGTAGGGCACTGTGTAGGGTTCATAGTCGAACCCCTCCAGTACTTCCGCTGTGTGTTCCTCGAATACACTACGAAACTTCGATTTCTTGGACTTTCGGCTCATTGAATACCTCTGTTAAATAACGTGGACCTGTTGAGTATAGGAACCCTCTTAAGGAGGGCCAGCATTCCTTTTTGTACGAGCAGTAGGAGCATCCGACGGCGAGTTTGCGGTTGCCACTCTTTCCATCTGCGATAGTTTCGTAGCACACCTCTGGTGGCTCCTCCTGCTCTACCATCTTTTTTATCTGGTTAATTCTTTCCCCAATGTCATAAGAGATTAGGTCGTACACAGGTGCTTGTGTGTCCTCAGAGTCATACAACAGATAAGTCAGATGTCCATTTTGTTTGTCCATTGCCAGCCAGCCAAACTTAGTTTCACCTTCTGAATGAGCGTAGCCTTTGATCTGACCTATGTACCCAAAAGGGTCGTCATAGGCCAGTGTTCCTTCCTTGAACTTCTTGAAGCCGAAGGTGGAAGTAGACTTTACGTCAGTCACAACTCCGTCAATCCTGCAGTCCATAGAACCTTTGACGCCATTGACCTCACACAGCTTCTGCTCGTCTGTCACAGCGTGACCAGCGGCCCTTGTGAGGAACAGTAGCATTTCTTCAATGAGGTGCCCGTAGAGGAACTTGACGTAGGTATTGGGAGTCAAGTCTTCCCCTTTGTCCACGTCGTTGTACACATTCCACAGGTAACGCTCCTCACGTCCTATATTGGACATACGTAGCTTACGTGAGTCATCTCTGACCTCAGTGAACTCTTTACGCATGAGGTCCTTGACGTTCTCACCGAACTGCTCAATGCAGCTTTCGATGTCAACTCCTTCTGCTACTTCTTTCGACTCCACAAGTTTGTAGATGTCGCTCACAAGGTTGTACACGTTTTTCATTTGTACTCTTCCGCTGTACTAGAGACGACAACTCTGGCCTCCTCCGGTGTGCATTTGAACCACTCGCCTTTACGTTCGTAGGACTTTTGTAGCTCTGTGTGTGCTTCGTTTTCCGCTGCTCTTCGATTGTTTACATCATAGTAATATTGTAACACATAATCTCTAAAAGGTGAAGAAGTTTGGTAGCCGTTTAAGCGGTCCTCAGCGTCTATAGCCATGCCCACCTTTACCCAGTCAGGGAAGTTAGGGTTGGTAATGACGTACACCTGACCCTCGACACTGCTTTCGTACTTCTCTAGGCTGCTGAAGGCTGCATGTTCAAAGCTCTTGTAGTATCCCGGCTTGTACAAAGGATGAGATTTAGGGACATACTTACCATTGACCCACATCCTTAAAGCATTGCTCTTCGAATTTTCCTTGTTTCTACACACCTTACAGTAATCATCTAAACCGTATTTGAGCGTCTTATTTTTATAAAACTCCTCAAAGGATTTTGTTTCGCCACACCTGTAACACCTTTTCACTCTAAACAAGTCTTGTTGTTGTATCATTAGTGTGTCTCCGCCCATGTTGTTCCAACTTTGTACTCACCGTCTAGTGGACACCTCAAGTTAAACTCAATACCTGCAGCCTTGAGGCACTCCACTGCTAACCAGCCGTACTTCTCTGCGTCTTTCTCTGCTACTTCTGCCTGTACCTCGTCATGGATGTTACCTATGATCTTGTAGTCCAGCCTCCATTGCTTTGCGTAGTCGTCCAGAATCACCAGTGCCTTCTTCATAACGATGGCCCCTGCTGCTTGCAACAACGTGTTCAACGCTGAGTGTTCTGATCTGACTAGGAGCCGACGACCGTCAAGACCTGTGAGGTATCCTCTGGCTGATGCGTTTGAAACTCTCTCCTTAAGAGCTGCGAATGATGGCAGATTATGTAGGAAAGATTCTCTAAGGTTTTTGCCAGATTTTCTACCTCCTCCAGCCACTGACCCAAGCTTCTCATCTCCTGCTCCGTATAAGAGGGCATAGATGAAAGTTTTTGCCTGATTTCTTGATTCAAGTCCAGCAAGTCGTTGATTTGCTGTGTGGATATCCCCGTTAATGATTTCATTGGTATAGTCCTCGTCTTTCATGTAGTGTGCCAGCATACGCAACTCAAGACCACTGGCGTCAAACCCTACTAGCTTCTTGCCTTCAGGCACAGTCCAGCATGACCGACACTCGTGTCCATACGGGCTATGACTTGCGGGTACTTGAGCCATGTTGGGTGACTGGTGCGTCATACGTCCGGTGACAGCACCGTTGCTGATGACACGTCCGTGTACTCTTCCGTCTTCCTTGACATGCTCTAGCCACGAGTTTACCTGTGCGTATCTTTTTTGTAGCATCAGGTACTCACTCACGATCTTAGCTTCAGGAAGATCAATGGTATCTAGGACTGCTTCATCGACTATTGGGTTGCCTTTCTCCGTGAGTTTGTCGAAGCGAACCCCAAGGCTCGAAAGCCTCTTCGCAATTTGCTGCCTAGAACCCACGTTAAAAACCTCAACTTTGTCCTTAAGCCTCTTGCCTGTTTTCTCCGACCACCTTTCGTGGACGATTGGCTGGAACCTCTTCTGTAGTATCTCCTCGATGTCATTCATTCTCTCCTTAAATGTGGAACATAGGTCTCTTGCTAAAGGCTGGTCCAGAACCCAACCGTTTATCTCCTGCTGCTGAACTGAGGCTTGTACTTTATGCTCTAGCTCAATGCTGGCAGGTGAGAAGCAAGTCATCTCCTGCATTAACTTCTGGTGTACTGCTTCTGTTACGTTCACGTCCTGTATGCAGTAGTCGATCATATCTTGTGACAGCTGAGACCAGTCACTGTGGTCACCTTTTGGGAAGCCTAGGTCATTACCCCAGTTCCTCAAAGAGTGTCCTCCTGACTTACTTGGCTCACACAAACGTGACAAAACCAGAGTATCGACTATGCGCTCAGGAGCCACTGTGATGCCCCAGAGACGTTCTAGGACAGGCATATCGTAGCCTATTAGGTTATGCCCAACGACGCTCACAGAGCCTCTGAGGGCTTCTGAGAGGGTATCAGGGGTCCCATGTACCAGGGTTACGTCGTTTTCCTTGGTTACAACGCACCAAATGGTGTCAGGGGTCAAACCATTGGCCTCTAGGTCAAGATAAATCAAAAGTCGTCCCCTACGTGTGGATTAGGTACTTCACTCAACCTGCCTGTAGACCTATCATAAGCAAGGTAACAAGCAGGACCAGTTTCACCAGTGTAGCGGTTCTTGAGAACCCTGACAGTCGTGGTGTTTCTGATGTCTTCGTTTTCATGTTGTTGGTCTCGTTCCATGCCTATAACAATGTCCGACAACTGTGCAATTGCCTGTGACCCCCTGAGTTCACCTAGGCTAATCTGGGCACCGTCCTCATGTGCTTTGCCCTGTGACCGCCGTAGGTGTGACACGAGGAACAAGCAGATGCCTGTCTCAGCCACGAGTGCCCTGAGTTTAGTCATGATTTCATCAATGGCTTTACGCTCGTCACCGTTTTCCTGAGACGACACAACGATGGACAGGTGGTCCAGTACTACAAACTTGCAGTCCAGAGCCTTAGCCATGTAACGCACACGTGCCAGAAGGTTGTCTGCAGAAGTAGAACCCCAGTGGTCGAACAGGTAGTACCGTCCGGTGCCTAGTGTGTCTTCCCAGAAGGGTCTCAGGTCGTCCACAGGTGTATCTTCCTCAAGATGCAGGGGTCTGTTCGCGGCCACTGACATGATGCCCAGAGTGGTACGCGAGAGGTCTTCCTCCAACGCGAGTACACCAATGTTACCGTCGCACCGCTTGAGCAAGTCGTATTCAATCTCACGTATGAACTGTGACTTGCCCATGCCACTACCACTGGTGATGGTGACCAACTCGTATGGCCTGTGGCCTCTAGTGAGAACATTGAGTCCTTCCCATGGGTAAGGCACTGACTTGACATTACGTTTCTCAACGAGGTTTTCCCACGTGTCCGTACCTGCGACAATACCGTCTGGTTGATAGACCTTAGCGTTCCACCATGCTTGAGTAAAGTCTTTGACCCTGTTAGCCATGAGCATGTCACTGGCGTCCTTCACGGGTAGCTTCACTACTTTCAGCTTGTTTGGACTAAAGAGGTCCTTGACTGCATCTACTGCTGCTTCTCCTGCTTTGTCATTGTCGAAGCACAGGACCACAGTACCGTAGGACTCTAGCCACTCTAGCTGCTCCTTGACTTCCTTGGCAGCATTGGAAGCACCTGAGCGTAACGACACTACGTCCCACTGCTTACCTGACATCTCGTAGACTGCCATGGCGTCCAGTTCACCTTCAGTGATGGTAATGTACTTGTTTGTTTTGCACTGGTGTTGTCCAAAGAACCCAACTCCGGTTATGTCACCGCTAGTGTGGAAGTTCTTTGTCTTCACCTCACGTACCTTTGCAGACGCAACTTCATTTGTGCTGAGGTTGTAGTAAGGGTAGTAGTGCTTAATGATTTCACCCGTAGTCGAGTACTCCACAGTGACACCGTAGCGACTACAGGTGTCCTGAGACAGTCTCCTCTGGGGTATCGCTGCCACCACACCACCCATACTCAGGCGGCTTGGCTTTGCTGTTGTTGCTGCTATTGTTACTTCCATGTCACCGCCATGTATATGATAGTCACAACCGACGGCAAAGCAGTGCGCCCCACCGTCGTCGTAAATGGCTAGGGCATCCGACGAACCACAGTCAGGACACCCCTCATGTCTAATGAATTTAGCCATTACCCTAGAAGTCCGCAGAGTCGCCTTCGGTCATCTCTGCTTCCTCTAGGACCTTCACTGCGTCCAGATAGGTAGCCACACCATGTACAGGATGTGCGTCACCTAGGACAAACCGCAGTCGTACCTTTGAGTTGTAAGGGACTTCACCGTTGTAGCGGTTGCCTTCTGCGTCAAACCGCTTGACGTCAAACTTGGACTTAAACTTCCGCTGTTTGTTGCCTTGGTAGTCCTTGATCTTCACACCACGTGATGCTAGTGAAGAAGCGTCGGACTCTGACACTGTGATGGTCATTGAGTACGCTCCGGTACTCTGCCCGTTGAAGATGTCATGCTGAGTCACGTTGCTGAAGTTCACAACGCCTTCAATTGTTTCTGCTGGTCTTGCCATAAGGAATAATCTCCGTTTGTTTGCTTTTGTGTCCAAGAGGTCATCTCCTGAACATACTAATAGTATACCACGGTTTTGGATGCCTTGTCACCTCCTTTCGCTAACTTTAGTAAACTTATGTTGTACTACAGAAGTACTACAGAAGTACTTATGTAGTACTACTACTGTTTACTTCTATAGTTTACTACTTAAGTAGTAACATAAGTACTACTTTAGTAGAGGGTAGCATAATCTGTTTCTGGTGTCAATAGGGTTCCTCTGATTTCATCAAAAAAATTATCGTCCTCTAGTTCACAAGCATAGACACTACTCAGGCATATACCGCAGAGGTCGTAGAAGTCACCCCTAGAGTCTTTACGTGTGAGTTCAAAGTCTTCCAAAATCTTATTACAGGCTTTACAACGCATCTTTATTTCTCCTTTGTTTTCTCTTTTTGATTAGGTTTTTCCTGTCTTTCTCACTGGGTAGACCTGCGTATGGGTCTGCAGCCAGTGCAACAATCCAAGAAAACAAGACTAAAAACAAGAACAACCCCGCAGGTATAGCCAGTATAGTAAAAATGTAGTCCATTAAGCTTTCCACTACAGCTCCTCCTCAATGTCAGCGTATGAGTAATAGAATCTTTCTTTGTGTAACTTGTGTAGCTCTGTGGGTGTCATACGTTTGTACTTGTCCCTCAAGAGGTCCTTGAGTACAAACTGTACGTCACCAAAGTGCAAGCTGTGCATCTCGTCAAGTGCCAGATTATCAGCCATGTGTTCTACTGCTTTGCTGCTAATTAAACCCTCTATGGGGCTAGTCAAGTCTAAATCTTCAGTATCAAACATTGTCATTACTCCCTTTCTGTTAGACATGCCCAAGAATAGCTTACTTCTTCAGTATTTGCAAGCTCTTGGTCAATCTTTTGTGCAATTATTTGGCACTCGTACTGTGCGTCACTGGACACCCTCTGTTTAACCACTCGTGCAAAGGCTGCCAAAGAGCCAGTCCAGTACCACTCAGTCATCATTGATTGAGGTAGGACCATACGTGCTTGCTCAGGTGCTACTCCAGACGCAATCATGTTGTCGTAGAGTGCCTCTGCGTTTTGCATGAGGTCCCAGTACTTGACGTTCCAGCGTTCCTCCTGCTTGCCCTCAAATGTTTCTAATGATGAACCTTGTTTCTTGTCTGGGGCACGTTTACGCCACCCTTCTGGTACGTGAAACGTAGGCACAAAGTCCACGTAGCGCCTAGAGACTTCATTCCACACTAGACCCACCTGATGCTTCACAAGCTGTCTAGCGACAAACACGGGTGCCTTGACCCTAAATTGAACCTGTACGTGTCCAAAAGGTGTCCAGTGGTTATGCCTAGCGAGGTACTTTATCAACTTTTTGTCTCTACTACCGAACTCCTCAGACTCCATAGCAAAGGACACTCTGGCAGCATTAACGACCGTTAGGTCACTACCCATTATTTCCAATAATTCTACTTTCATATGTCAAACACCGGTCCTGTTACTTCAAAAGTTATAAAAAAATAGAGTAGACCTGCGGCCCAGAGAACACACATGACCCAGAAAACAAAGTCTAAGTCCTCGTCTGTCACGTTCCAGTCTCTGATGTCGTAGTAGATACCTTTAGTCTCGTCTATCATCCATTTGATAAATCTTTTGATTTTGTTCATGAGTTCACCAATTCATCTTTTATAATTAACTCCACAGCTACGTCACCGTCAGGGTAAAACGCATACACTGCGAGAAGAGAATCTCTTAGATTTAATATTTCTCTGAGATGTTCTTCGGGGTCGTCATAGTCTCTGAAAGTAGTGAAACAAGCGATAATCCTTTTCTCATCAGAAAGTTTATGTACGCCGTCGATACAAACAACGTCCCTTGTGTAAGCCTGAAGAATGAAGTCTGCATCTAAATCAATCGTTACTTTTTTGCTTTTTATAGCCATTGTGGTTTGCTCCTTTTAGTCCATCTCATGTCAATCTCATTTCTTCGGGTGGCATAGTATGCACGATATGCCAGCACAGTGTCAAGCCCTCTGCACTCATCGTACATACATTGTGGAGGGTCAACAAAGGGTAGCTCTGGCAAGTCTTTAGGTATCACTTTGAGGTACTCCAGTTTCTCTCGTTCTGTCTTATGTATCTTGCCGTATCTGTAGGTGTACTCCTGAAACAACGCTTGCAGATGCTCTAGGCCCCATTTGTAGGCAATCTGAGACGATCTGAGCCACTTTGTACTGGGGTGGTTCTGATGGGTCACCTTGTACACAAAGGGTGCCTGTGGCGTCTCTGAGAGCCTGTGAGCAGTACTGAGCATCTGAGCAGTCTCTAAGATCATTTTGACCACGTGTTTATCGCACAACGATATAGCTGCAGCACGTGGGTTTTCTTCAGTATAGAATAGATTCACTTTGTGAACTCCTGTTAATGTCTGTTAAACCTAGGCTCATTGTCTAAGATTTCCTGAAGCTGTCTGTGGTCGTCCAATAGTAGACCATAGTCTCCAATAAAGACCATAGCATGTCTGCCAAGGTCCATCAAGAGGCCCTCTAGAAATGCTACTGCTTCCTGCTTCTGATACTCATAAAACTGTCGGCCTTCAATGTCTATCATGCAGCGCCTCTTTTTGCAGTCTGTTTACAATGTCCAGCACTGAGAGCACTAGCTGCTCATCTGCAGGGTCAGACAACAGAGCGTCCTTTGTTTTGAATAAAGTTATCCAGCACTCCAATAGTTCTTCTCTTGTGGGTTTAAGCATCATACTAGAACGCTCCTATGTTTTGTTTTTTGTTTTCCCACGCTTCGCACAGGACACTTTGTAAAGCTTTGTTGACTTTGTTGTCCTCGATGATTCTAGCACCTAGGGAAACGTCTGTAAACTCCACGAACTCCGGGCAAGCTTTGTAAATGCCCTCGTAGTCTGCAGGTTCATAGTAGACACTAC
>UEXM01001237.1_pt1 | contig 22548 bp, 46 predicted proteins | sample 1796661 | NCBI WGS metagenome assembly UEXM01 (sample SAMEA4772469, study PRJEB27181) | metagenome | reverse complement strand
TAGCAACGCATTGGATGCTAGGTCGATGGATGTGTAGTTTTGTACTGCTGACATAGAGTAGAAAAGCCCCCGAAGGGGCTTAACTTATTTAGTCAGTATCAGTTGCGTTTACAACTAAAGCGTCATTAACGTCAACAACAGTTCCAGTATTGCCAGAAACTAGGTAAAACCCAGCTGCTAACGTACCACCTGTTGAAGTGTTCGCCATAATTATATCGCCAACTTGGACTTGTCCAGCTACATCATTGAAGTAACCAGAAGTGTCCACTGCTGCTGTAGCATCAGTTGTTGAATATCCCCACATTGTAGGAATAGCACTGTTTGCTGAAGTAGTCATGCGTGACCATTTACTTTTATCAAAAGCCATTTATATACTCCTTATTCAGTGATTTCGACTTTTACTATTCCAGCACTGTCAATAGTAACAGCACCAGCTTTGTATTTGCCTAAAGAAAGCCATGATGTTTTCTCAGGAATGTAGTTAACTTCCGTAGAAATATCAAGACCGATTGCACAGCCAATAGATGACTTGTGGAAAGCAAAGCAGTCACGAGTAGTTCCTGACTTAGCAAGTCCACCTTCAGCACGAGTTTCCATCATGATGACGTTGAAGCCCATGAACGTGTTGATTTCACCTGACATCAATGCACGTAGTGTCGCATAGTCTGCTGACGTAGCTTTCTCTTCACCTAGTAAGTCTTCAATACCTTCAGCTGAAGTCAAAAGAATACGATCAGTTGCTGGAACTCCGTTATCATTTAACGTCTTAGAAGCTGTTGTAAGCTTAGCTACTGTAAGTCCAGTAGAACCATGAGCAATTGTTGAACCAGCTGAAAGAGCATCAACCACTAATTGGTCAGCTCTACGACCCATTGCACCAGCAATAGTTTCCGCAAGTTCTCTGCGCTCATCAAAGTTTACTTCTTGTGCATCAAATATGTCAGTGTACTCACCAGCTACCCAATTTTGTAGTGTGGCTGGCACTTTGGCATGTGTGATGTCCATTGGTGTTACGTCAGTCTGGCTTGCTTTTTGGTTAGCCAAACCTTTACCCATAGTACGGAAGTTGTAAGTATCACCCACAACTCCTGTGCGTAGACGCACTGCACCACGGAGTTTTCCAGCAGTCTGGAATGCGTGCTTTACTTCTGCATCAAACTGAGCTGAAGCTGCACTAGATAGATTGATAGACATTTGTCTTCTCCTAAATTAATAAAATTGTTCTTTCAATTCAGGTTTCCGAATTCGGGCTGAATCTAGCAATTTTTACAAGCTGCTTGACTTAGAATTCGGGTCTTGAAGACAAGAGTGTCCGTGGGTCTTATTTTAACATACAAAGTAAATTATTTTATTTAGTTTGTATTATGTTTAACATGAGCATCAGTTATCGATACAGACTCGAAACCACAGTCAGACAAAATGTGGTATGTGACTAACAATGAATGTTTATGTTCAAATTCTTCCATACTCATTGTGTCTAGCTTCGCATCTAACAAGATACGTTCAAGTGCATCGATAACTTCTGTCGTTCTACAAATCAACTTCTTATTTCGCTCTGTGGTTGTTTACCAAAATAATCTGCAAACTTTTGATCAACTTCTTTTCTAAACGATGGTGACTCTGCGTATCTCGGATCTGCAACTAATTCATACAATGCTTCTTTTGTTGTACTGTCAATTGCTTTAGCGGTACTTGGTGCTGCTACATCTGTCTCCCTGGACAAACCACGCATTTTTTCTAAAATACTAAATCCTTCAGCAGTTGTTGCTAAACCTTGTAATGTTATAAATTCAGATTCATCAAAGTTTGCTTTAGCCCAAGATGTAAAGTCATTGATACGTTGTGGCGCATCCTTGCCCATACGTTTAATTTCATCTTGTATGTCTGGCTGTGTTTCCATTAACCCATTAACATAAAGTGCCATAAGTTCTGTGTGTTTCTCTTGTGATAATCCAGCTTCAGCAGCCCATTCATTAAAACTAACAAGCATAGGATCATCATCAGCTATCTCTCCTTCTATGCCTTCAGGAAGTTCTACTATATATCCATCTTCTGGAGCGCCAGTGAATGCACCAAGTTTAGACTCAAGTCCAGCGTATGCTTTTGCTTGATCAGCAACAGTCTTGTATTTACTAGATTTAAACCATTCAGGAGCTTCACCTTCTCCTTTGACATCATCTGACATCATCCAACCTTCACTAACCGTTTCCGTAGTTTCAGTTGTTTCTGTTGTAGCTTCAGCTTCAGGTGCTACTTCCTGTTCATTCAATATTGTTTCTTCACTCATTGTTGTCTCCTTGAGGTAAATAATCGCCACTCTCTCTACGTTTTATGGCATTTTGTATAGTGCGTATTACACTGTTTTGCCCCTCTCTGTAATAACCTTGTTCAGCTGACTGAGTAGGTATACAAACAGGGGCTTTGATATAACGCTCCTCCCAATGGTTCAGCACTTTTTTACCATCAGGAGTTTTAAATAGCCTGGCTATCATTGCGTCAAAGTCTTTATCCATCCATTTGCTCCATAGCTTGTTGAGCTAATTCAGGATTTTGAGCTGCTGCTTCTGCTGCTTGAGCCATTGCTGCTTCTTCTTGCATTTGTTGTTTCATTGCTTCACGTTCTTCTTTATCTCTTACAAGATCAGGATTAACACCAAGCAATTTAGCTATATGCTCTGGGAATGCTTCAAGGTCAAGACCAACCCTAACCGCATCTTCACCAACCATCATCGCAAACTGAACGAACTGGGCTAACTTGTTAACCTCATCCATATCTTGTTGTTGTGCTAATGGTGATATAACTTTGATTTCTACTTCCTTGTTACCTACCTTAATAGGGGCAACATGTCCGTTACGTTGAAGAATGTCTATAGCTCGTTTAATAAGCTTGTTAATAAACTCCATTTGCAATCGACCAAACGATGAACCAATGTCTGACATCAGTTCTTGTTGTCTAATTGAAACTTCAGTAGCTGACTTTGTTGGACCTTCCATTGGGCCAAGTTGATCATGAAACAATGCTTTCTTAATGTTTTCTCTAAGATCTTGCAATATTAACTCACTGACATTAAAGTTACCACCAGACTGTAGTGGTGATAAAGAACCTTCAGCTGCTACTGGTATAACTGCTCCAGACTTTATGTTAACTGTCCAAGGATTTAGAACTCCATCATCAACAGCTGTGTACACACCGACAATCTCTTTCTCAGCGTTTTTTAGTACAAACTTAACAACTTCATTGGCTGTCTTGATGTCAGGCAATGCTGTCATAATAGGCCCACGACCATATCTTTCACCAGCGACCTTAGACCAACGAAACACAATCCAAGGTGAGACTTCAAAGTAATCTTCAAAGATGACATGTTTAGTGCCTTCTTCGATAATGACATACTCATAGACTTTCTTATCAGGATTGTAAACAGTCGCTTCTATGATCGGAACTAATTCATCTGGTTTAGTTTCCATCATTTCCATGACTGCTTGAGAGCATTTACCACGCTTCCATACTTGTTTGATGTTACGCGCTGGATGTTTGTGTAATCTAAATACAGTTTCAACTGTTCCATGAGGGCCATCTTCAATAAGTAATTCTTTTAAAGGCACTGCGGTAAATTTAAGTAAGTCATCACCTTCGCCTTCATCAAGAAGTAATGCTCCAGTACCTACTGCTAAATCAAGAAATGCTTCATGTGCTTCAGTAGCTAAATTAGATTGACTAATATAACTAAACAAAGTGTCTGTTACATCTTCTAACTGCTTATCTATTTTGCTAGAAAACTCTTTTGGTATTCCTGTACCAGCAGATAACTTAGCCCATTTCTTAAATGGTGGCACAAGTGTTGACTGTAGTCTTGACGCAAATCTTTGTGTGCCTATCAATGCTGTTGAGTCATAGATTTTAGTATTCTTTTTTGCACCTTCAGTATGCTGATCAAACACTTCCCTTTGGGGTAAAGCATATGAATAGCATTCTTTCCAATGTGATTCCCAGGAACTACGATGTTGTTTAGCGACTTCATACCGCTTAACTAAAGCATCAGTAAGCTCTGGGCTTTTTCTATATGTTGGCATAATATTATCCTAGTGTGTCTGAAAGCCCTCTTTCATCATTGTCTTTGCTTATTAAAGAACGTCTACCCGATCTTCTTTTCTTTGCACGATTCATAGATTTCTTTTCATAAGCTTTTTCTTCTCTAAGCTCTGAATCTCTCCTGTTGTCAGCGTCTATTTCAGCAGCTGATTTAACTGGTGCTGCTGGTGCTGGTGCTGATGACCTAGATCTAAATCCAAATGTCAGTTTGTTTTCTAGCCATTCCCTGTTAAAGCTAGGTAATAAATATGGGTTCATATACTTCTCCTTTTTAGATAGTTGTGTAATTGCCAAGGTGTTACCACCCAGCATGCTTTTATTCCCAAGACTTGTTTACATACTGTTACGCATGTGAGCATCCCCCTGAAGATAAACTTTGGTTTAATTGTTTTTTTGTATCGAATAACTGTCCAACCAGTTGAACTAAACATATGTGGCACATCATCTTCGCTTGTGTATGGCATAACATTGACATCAAGTTGTTGACCTAATGGATCAATTAATATCCAGTTGTATCCATCCCATTTAAAAGCACAACAATGCCTAAAGCCTTTACGAGTAAATACATCCCAAAAATGAGGAACGTCTGAATCTCCAAAGGCTATAAAGTAATCTAGTTTTAAGCTGTCAGCCATGATATGTTTGCTTGTGGTTGTCCTATTCTTTGTTGTTTACTCTTGTCTCTGTGTGCAATAGCAAAGTAACGAAAAGCATCGCTAAAATGTGATGTCCAATCGTGCAATGGATGTGGTTTATATACCCCTTTCTTTTCATCAAACTCTTTACGGTATCGTCTCAAAGCCTGTAAGCCTTGTTTAGTGCTATCCTTTTTAAAATAACATTTAGGTAGTATGGCTCTAGCAGCATGAATACCATCTTCAATAGTTAATCGTCTGACTACTCTAAAGTGAATACCTAGCTTACGAGCTGTCTCTAGTCTCGACTTACCACTACCAAGTTCTCTGACTTGTATATCATGAGGCGCATAATGTTCACCTAACACTGCCTGGTGTTTTGTTCTCCAATCATGAAGCCAGTTAATATAAAACTGTAACCCTTCACCTTGATTCTCATAACAATCCACTACACGAATCTCCATACCTACTTGCTGAACTAACCAAATAGCAGTGCTATCTGATATTCCTAAATCCCAGTAAGTATCTACAGGAATCATAGGTTCAACAGCAAAGTCTATAATTTGGTCATCTGGAATAAATTTAGCAAAGTAAGCACCATCCCTATTAGATAACACCTCACCTTCCCAAACATGATTGTACAAATCAATGTTCTTCTCTTTAAGATGTAGCCTTTCTTTCTCCAACTCTCGTGGAAACCATGGGTTCTCAGAGTAGTTAGTTTTGACCACGTATGAATCTGGAGGAGTATTAATTACAAACCTTTGGTAAGTGTCATCCATCTCATCATTAGGGTTAAAGCTAATCATAAACTGACTACCTTCTTTTCTGACCGTTGGGATTAATGTCTCCCATGAGGTGTAAGTTAGCTGGTCAGCCTCTTCGCAGAAACAAACATCAATACCCTCCATTGATTTAACTTTAGAGATGTTGGATTTAATACCTTCAAAGATAAAACGAGAACCATTTGTTCCTACTATCTGAGTCTTCTGAACATCAAAATATTGTTGTAAACCCATTCTGTCGATTGTGTCAGACAATAACTGTAAGACTGATTCTGATATGCTTCGTTGTACTTCTCTCACACACAGTACTCTTGTTTGTTTTTGCCAGGCACGTAACACAAGTATCTGAGCAATACTCCAACTCTTAGCACCACCTCTTCCACCATAAGATACGAGATACCTATATTTAGGATCAAGAAATGGTTCAAACTGTTTGGTTATTTGAAGCTCTACTTTCATGTGTTACTTATGCTGCTTGTCTGCGCCTCATTAACTCTATTTTTAAAGCATCAAAGAAAACAACAATAGTTTCAACATTCCAACCGTTGCCAATCATTTTGTAACGCTGACTATTAGATTCTCCAGCTGTATAGTTATCAGGCAGTGTCTGTAACCTCTCCGCCTCAATACAACTGAGTTTTCTGTATTTGTATGTTTCTTTTTCAACTACAACAGAATCTGTTGGCACACTTGTCATACAATTAGATTTATTGTCTTTGCGTGTTTCAAGACGTTGCTCAATTACACTGTTAGGGTTTTTGTCATCTCTTTTGCCAGTTTCTGGGTTAATCTTACGACCACGAATTGCACCACCTACTATCTCATTTTTCATTAACTCTCCTGTTTAACTTCAACATTGCCATTGCCTTTCGTACTTACTGTTCCTGATTTGTTATCTCTAAAAAAGTAACGATCTTGTTGTGAGTTAAAACCTTTACCGCTTTTATCAAATTGAACATAGTTTTTCTTCTTAACTGGACTGTAATCGGAAGCATCTTTAGTCTCAGGTAATTCTCTTTTATCAATCAATACATTGTAGGGAACACCCTTATGAAAATTGGCTACTACAGTTTTTGATTTATCGTTGTCTGATTCTGAATGGTGTTTAAAATCCCAATGATTTCTTCCACCTTTAACTGTTCTATCCATATATGATTTAGCTTTATCAGACAATAGATCAAACTCAGTGACTTCATCTTCTAAAACATCTTTAAGTAGAATGCCTCTATCTTCAGGAATAACGAACCCTGGTATGTCTGTCCAATAATTTCTAAGTCTTGTTTGCGCACTCACTAACGCTGAATCCCATAACACAGGCTCAATTCTATACCCTCTTACCTCCGAGAGAATATTGGTTATCTCATCCCTCCATTCAGTTTTCATTCTGACATTTTCTAAAAACACAAAAGTTGGTTTAGTTTCTTCTACCAGTCTTATAAACTCAAAGAACAATTGAGACTGTGGATGATCAAACGCTAACTTCTTTTTATCCTTCGATGTGTTGGCATAAGAAAATCCCTGACAAGGTGAACCACCCATAAGTAAATCTATTGGTGGAAGAGTCTCACCTTTTAAATTTCTAATGTCACCTAACTGAACTGTATAAGGATGATTACGCATTGCGACTCTCATGGCTGGTTTATCTATTTCACTTGCCAGATATTGTCTATAAGTTATTCCAGATCTTTTCAATGCTTCTTGGCCCATACTTGCACCATCAAACAAACTTAACACAACTTCTAAATCGTAATTACTGCTCAATTTTATGCTCCTCTTCTTGTAATTCATTTACAACACCTTCAACAACAGTAATAACTACATTGTTATCTGCTTGTCCTGTTTGATGTAAGTTGACATCTTTAACATCTGCGTAACCACGATCCTTTAAAACCATAGGTGCAAATTTGTTTAACACTACTGGGTTTCTATCTTCAAAGACTTGTCTGTTGATCTCATCTTCCCAACGATCTTTTAATGCTTCTCTAGCTTGTTCTACTGCTACATCAAAGCTGTCACTTTCTTTTAACCATCTGTAATACGTTTGCCTTGTTATATCAACTGAGGCACAAGCTTTGCTCACGTTACAATAGCTATTCACATAAGCATTAATAAATTTAACCTGGTTGTCTTTTAATCCATCCCCAATGAGGATAGGGAATTCATTAGTCATTAGTTTCTAATTAACCTAAGAGTTTTATAAAACATAACCAAAATAAAAAATTTAATTTTTGACAAAACTGTTTGTTGTTTACCCCAACGAATTTCAAACTTAACACCTTTAGGCATACGAGCCATATCTGATAACCGCATCGGTATAGGTTTAAGAAGTAAAGGGTCTATTCTTGCCCTCAACTCATCATCTAATGCTTTTTGTCTTTTTTTGTTATCCATCAGTGTCTAGTGTTTGTCTCAGGTATTGTTTTATCTATGTCTAATTTGTCTACTTCATTTCTCATTTCAACTACACCGTGATGAGCATCATCCATAGAACATTCAAACTCTGTAGCAAGAACTTTTAAGGCTATAACATACAACTCAGAAATCTCGTCATCTACAAAATCATGAATTAGTTCTTCAAGATTACTCACCAGTTTTAGGTTCTTGTGCGTTTTGTTTTTGCCATTGCTGAAAGTTTCCTAATTCACGAATGATCAATTCAAAAGTATTTTTAGCCATCTCATCCTTACAGATATAACGACCACCTTCTGCCAGTTTCTTTACTTTGTTAATTTTGTTCATTAACTTTTCTAAATCTTCTATCAATCTATTACTCCCATGCTGCGAAGGTATAAATCCTCTGGCTTTGGAAGTCTCATTCCATACTCACCAGCCCAATACTCAATCTGTTCTAAAAAATTAGAGAATTCAGACGTTGACAATTGCTTAGCTCTTTTCTGTTTAGTTATGCTTTCACCATCGAGCTTACTTACAAAACTCGTTTCTCCCAATATAGCTTGCTGCAAGATTTCAGACATTTCTTCTTTAGTGTGTCCTATCTCATCAGCGATAAGCGTCATCCACATCCAATACAGTTTGTTTTGACGTTGTGATCTTGTAAGGCTGTCTTCAGTTATTTCGAGAACAGCCTTGTGATTTTTGCTAACATTGAAATGAGAAGCAATCATAGCTTGTGTCATACGCAAAGCTCTCTCTTGTCCATTTCTGTCAACAAATACTTTCATGATAATATGGACCTTTTCTTTGCTGTTTTTGCTGCCTTTTTAAAAGCACTGTTTTTTGGCGCTCCAACTGAACCTTTCTTTCTCATTTTTTCACCAGATCCAGCTGCTATTCTTTTACGTTTCGCATGGATGTTGGCATACAGTCCGTTTGCCATTAGCCTAACCCCATGGCATTTGCAATAACACCAACAACAACAAAAGCTATAACGATTGCTATCTTTGGATTAGCTTTAGCCCATGCTTTTGTTTTTTCAAAATATTCCATTTCTCTCTCCTGTTAAATATTAATAACGTCATCGGCATATAATTTTCTTATTGTCCGAATAACTCCTTCGTTAAAAAAATGATGAATCATGTCACGATCTTTATCACTTGGCACTCTTCCATCTGCAACGTCATGACATGCTGAACAACAATGCGCTGCTAGTAAATCAGGACTCTTTGTACCCATTCCGAATGACGGTAAATGAGCTAATACTGTTGTCTCGTTTTCTCCACCTGATATGCAAACATTTGGCAGCATAACTTGACAGGGTTGTCCTTTTGCGTATTTACGTAACTTAGACATTTTGTTTTTGTTGTAAGTACTTTACTATTTCGTCTGACCTTTCATTTCTAAGACGCGCACAACGTCTCATTGTCAGTAACAGTTTTGGTATCTTTGGAGGATAATCACTACCTTCATCAGAAATTTTGTCTAATGCCACATTCCAAGATAGAACCACTATGTCATCATGCCTGGCTAATTGTGATGCTAAAAACTTTGTCAACTCAACCTTGTTTTGTGACTTTGGTGTAGCCCACCCATATTCCATCTCTAGGCGAGTATAAATTTGTGATGCTATGTCTATGTAATCTAATTTACTGTCATCCATAAACATCTCCAAGTTTTGCCATTGATTGTTGTAAAGACAACCTGTCTAGTTCCTCGTCTATTTGTGCTTGTAATACCGCACCTCTTAAACTGGCATGTGTTTGTGATTTAGCTTTAAAACTAACTAGCCAACCTTTGCGAACATAATTCCTAAATGCTGATTGCAAATTTTTATAAGGCTTTCCCTGTTTGTTTGTGACTGCATCTTTAAATTCTTCTACAGCAAGATGTAATACACGATCTGCTACTGAACCATATTCTTCATTAACTGCCAGTAAAGAACGATCATTTGGATAAAATTCCTCTATAAAAGATAAACTATTAAAACTTGTACTATTACCTTTGACTTTTTCGTCAATAGGCCCCTTGACTTTTTTATCATGGGGGGTATTGATTTTTTCGTCAATAGGGGTAGCAAGACTAATAAACCTCTTTTCTATTTGTTTGCTTCCCTCCTTGTATTTGATTGTTCTCTTGATAAAACCTAACTTCTCAAGGTTTGATACCCAACGACTAACAGTCTCCACAGACACGTCATATAACTGAGCAAAATATTTATTAGTTGCAAAACATTGACCATTCATATTTGTCAGCGCAGTAATTTCAGCAAACAAAAGTTTCTCATTGGGTTTCAACACTTTTGAATATCTAACATCAGCTGTCAATATTGCGTAATAACTTGGTTGTTCTTTCATTCCATTCCCCGAATTGAAAATTGCAAATACCCCTTACCTTTTTTGACCACCTTCTTTGTCACTGTGCCTTTCATAATCCTACGATCATCGAAGTTGTAACGCTTGCATAGAATGTCTTGTAACTGTTTAATTGGGTTATCCCAATCAGATGTTGAAGTAATTCCAAACTCATAAAAAACTTCCAATGGACCTTCTGGTATTTCATAATTGGCTGGCAGTAACATCATTAAAGCTTTTTCATAATTTTTGTATGCAGCAGTCTTAAATTTACGACCCTTAAATGCTGCGTTTGCGCTTAATGGTTTAATGTGTAGTTGCACCGTCATCATCCAATTCTATAAATCCCCAACATTCTCTTCTAGCATCTGGATCAAATTTCTCGTATCTTTGATCTCTAACCCTTGGGTCAGGTCTATTGCACGAATGCCTGGCACAATTTCTAGCCTCTCTGCATCTGTCACGACACGTTGCCAGACTCATTACCATGACTAAACTGTTCTAAAATGCAAAATATATTTGTGTTAAAATTAATCATTGAGACATATCTAAAAATCACTGAAAAATCTCAGGAAGTAAAATTCTGCGATTAAAACGACCATCTGGAAACATTTTTTCTATTTGAATCGCTCGTTTGACAGGAATTCCGTTTTTAATCCAGTAATAAATATGTCCATGTTTCACACCAAGAGCTTTTGCGAGTTCTTTTTGTGATCCGAAGTGTTTAATTAATTCATCCATACAGATGGATTATACAAGTTTAACTTGTACAGATATAACATTTTATGCAATATTAAGGAAAAAAACTTATGAGCAACGAAAAATTAGCAGATCGTGTAGCCCAATTACGCAAATCTAAAGGGCTATCACAAACAGATCTTGGTAACTTAGTTGGTGTAGTTTGGCAAAACATTCAAAATGTAGAGCTTGGTAAAGTTACGCGCCCAAGATACCTGGAAGATTTAGCAAGAGCCTTAGATGTCAGTGTTGATTATTTATTAAGTGGAAACACTTCTGTCGAATCTAAAAGCTCTACAAATCCATTTTCTTTAGTGGCAATTGATCAACCAATCTTGCCTGACAAAGATAAAGACCTTTATATAGTGTCAGTAAACAAAGGTGAAAAGCTTTATCTTACAAACAGCGCAGCAGAAGCTGGAAAAGTCTCTCAAATATTTATTGGACATATTAGTTCAAAATAACCTACAAAATTTTTTTGTCTTAGGTATATTTAATATTTAGTGAGAAGCATTAGACACTTATAAAGCGGATGCAATCGACTGATTCTGCTAGCAGCGATATACAAATTAATACAGAGGATTTATTTCTTACTAGCAGTCAAAGTGGTTGAGATACTTGACTGTTACCACTCAAAAAACAAAAAAAGAAAGTTAAGGGTGTGCAGCAATGCACTTTTTTAACTGGTCAAACTTATGTCCTAAACAACGACCAAATAAATACCGTTAAGGAGAAAATAATGTTAGTAGATTTAGAATCACCTGAGCTTAAAGTTTTGTCTGTAACTCAACCTAACACAAATGAAATGACTATGATGTTTGTTGCTTGGGATAATTATGTTAAAGACACAATGGAAGCTCTTATTAGTTTGAAAAAAAATAATGAATGGGTTTTTGATATTCAGGATATAGATATAGTGAAATCATTAATTACAGATCTGCAAGAAATGACAACTCAGATCTCGTACAAAAATGACACCATAGATATGACAAATATGGCTCATATGTGGTTTTCTGTTTGTCCAGAAAATCATCCTTTAAAAAGATTTTTTAAATAAACTAAGTTCCCCCGACCCCTTGCCCTTTCTGGGCTGGGGGTTTTTTTTGTTCATTAATACGCATTAAATAGACAAAATTAATTTGTATTACCTAATTTTTTCTGTACAATTGCACTTATACAAACTAAAAATAAATATCTTGTTTGTATATTTTGTTTAATAACACAGGGGAATACAATGACAGGTAAAGACGCACTAGCTCTCGAAGAAGATGGCTACATTGAGTTCAACGAAAAACGTGGAGTCTATGAAGAAATAGATGAGGAAGGCATATTCATGCAAACACTTCCTACTGATGATGATCGACATGATTCAGACGCTGAAGATTTAAAACGTGAGGCTGCTGAAGAAAAACCAGTTGATGCTATGTCTGATGCTGGTATGTCAATGAGTGATTTCTTATGACTAACAAAGATATGAAAGCAATAGGTGTATGGCTTTACGAATTCATATGGAGCGCGTTTCTTATGATCGTAATGTTATCTATTTTTTTCATAGGGGTGTTGTTCGTATGAGCAACCCCTTTTATTCAGATTGTTGTGGAGAGCCAGTTTACGGACTAAACACTAATACTTGTTCTGAGTGTGGCTCTGATTGTAAAGCTCTAAGTTGGGAAGAATATGTAGAAGAAATTGATCCAAGTAGGAGTAATGAATAATGAGCAACCCATTTGACGATTTTTCACCCGAAATATTAGCTGGCTGGTACGCGCGCGTTTCTTCAAAAGAACAATGGTTAAACGACATGCAAAATCTTTGGGAAAGTACAGCCAGTGATGAAATTGTTTGTAAGACTTGTAGACATTTTGATGAAGATTGCCAGGCTGGTGATGCTGAAGAATGTCCACAAGTTATTGCAGAATTTAATTTAGACGATAGACATTTTAATTAAGGAGACGTAATGACAAAGACAACTAAAAGTACATTTAAAAAATTGTATGAAATTGACTGTTCAAAGAATGTTGAAGCTAAAGGTAAGTTTAATTACTTATCTTGGGCGCATGCTTGGAGATGGTTAAAAAATATGCATCCTGATGCAACTTACACAGTATATAAAAATGCTGAAGGTTGGAACTATCACACTGATGGTAGAACTGCCTGGGTAGAGTGTGGTGTAACAGTAGGTGGACTAGAACACATAGAACACTTACCAATCTTAAATTTTCAGAACAAAGCACAAAAGCTTGAAACAGTTGACTCTATGGCAGTCAATACGGCAATTAAACGCTGCGTAACAAAAGCAATTGGTTTACATGGTCTTGGTTTGTATTTATATGAAGGTGAAGATTTACCTGACTTGCCTACATGGGATGAAGATCAACCTGACATGCGTGGTAATTACATTGCTCAGATTAAAAATGCTTGTGCAAATCAAGACGAAATAGAAACTGTAGAAGCATATCGTGATTTGACAGCATCTCAACAAAAAGATGTATGGAAGGACTTTAATCCTGAAGAGAAGACTTTCATTAAAGCATCTTGTAGAGAAGCTGCTGCAAGGAAATACAATTAACTTCATACAGGGTTTATATGGGCTGCACCCTGTCCTTGAAAGCAGCCCACATTTAACTGGAGACAGAAATGGATGAGTTAGAAAATGAAATGTTGGATGTCAGTAGAAAAATAACTGAACTTAAAAGAGATTGTTTGTCTAGTACTAGAGTTACTTTAGATCTTTTTGATAAGTTAAGTGAACTTGAAGACAAAGTAAGTAAATCATTAGCGAAGGAGCAAGTTAATGCAAGCAACTAAAGAACAATTAAACCAAGGCTGCACAATAGTCTTAAAAGCTCTTAAAGAAAACCCCAGTGGAGTGACTGCTGGGGATTTTGACAATGGGTTTGCGCTCAGATCTCGAATATCTAATTTAAGAGATATGGGTTTAAACATCATTACTGAGTATGAACGTAACGCAAGCAATACTGGATCACATGGTCGGTATCGATTAATCTTAAACTAGGAGACAATATGAAAACAACACATGATTTGTGCGTAGCAACAAGTAAATACACTGACAAAAACGGTCAGGAAAGAAACAAATATGAGAACATCGGAAAGATGGGTACAAGAGATGATGGCTCTGTTTGGATTAATTTTAAAAGAACATTTAATCCAGCTGGTGTGCCAAACCCAGCTGACTCTGATACTGTTTGGGCTAGTGTATTTGAAGCTAAGAACAATGGACAGCAGCAGCAAGCTCCACAGCAACAGCAAGCTCCAAATCCAAATTTTCCACACGAAGAACATCCGTTTAACTAATGGGTGCAAAGGGAACTAAAAACGGTCAACGTAAACAGTACACCTTGGATGACGGTCAAGTAGTTGATGTCTTTGTAGTAGCAAAAAGAGTCAACTGCTCGATCTCTCTAGCCCTTGCTAGATTAAATACAAGTTCTGATCCTGATTACATCTTTATGGCTAAAGGAACAAAAATACCAAATGGTCATCCTTACGTTCAATTAGAAAGAAGAAGAAAATTGAAGAACGGAAACCATGGACCTATTGTTAAACAAAAAAAGTCTTATAGAAACACTGCCAAACACAACAAGGATGGAACGCTGAAAAGCTTTTATGATCCTTGGATGAGACTAATTCTTAAAACAATATGATAGAATATAAAACAATCAGGCAATTCGCATCTGAATCAGGTTACACCGAGGAGGCTATACGCACTAAGATTAGTCGAGGTGTGTTTAGAGAAAATGAGGTTTGGGTGCGAGGGCCTGATAACCGAGTCTTAATTAGCATACAAGGATTTAATCAATGGGTAAGAAAAGGACAGGAGTTCGCGCAGCAAGTAACTCAAGTATCAGAGTCACTTTTACATACCAAGAAGAGTTATGCAGAGAACTTATACAATCCACCCCCTCTGAATCTAACTTAGAAAAAACATTAGTCTGGAGAAATGAACAACTTCTTCCAGCTATAAAAAATGGTACTTTTGATTATGCTACCTGGTTTCCTAAATCCCCTAAACGTCATAAATTTCAAGCAACTCCTTCAATAAGATTTGGCGCATATTTGCAAGAATGGTTTAATTTACACAAGCAAGATTACAAAGCATCCACTTTACGAACTAATCAATTAATCATAGACAATCAACTTATACCAGCGTTTGGTAAATATCCGATAGCTGAACTTAAATACATTGATATAAAGAAGTGGTTTAAGAAACAAAAAAACACACAGAAGACTTTAAATAATAAATTATCATTACTAAACCAAGCTCTTGACGAAGCAGTTGATGATGAACTTATAGCAGTTAATCCTTTGTATGGTAAAAAACTAAAAGGACAAAAGACAATTTCAAGAAAGATAGATATTGATCCTTGTTCTTCTAAAGAGGTTTTTGAAATACTGAATCATTGCGAAGGTCAACAACACAACCTTTTTCATTTTGCTTTTTCTACTGGTTTAAGAACAAGTGAATATATAGCTGTTACATGGGATGATGTTGATTGGATAAACAATAAAATCAAAGTTGATAAAGCATTGACTGCTGATGACAAAATTGCCTCTTATACTAAAACTGCTGCCAGTAATAGATGGGTTAAGTTACTAGATGATGTTGTTGAAACATTGCGTAATCAAAAACAATACACTTATCTTGAAGGCAAAGAAATATTTCATAATCCAAGAACTAACAAACCCTGGACAGGTGACAAACCAATTCGCAATCAATGGACTACAATATTAAAAAGAGCTGGTGTACGATATAGATACCCTTATCAAACTAGACACACTTTTGCTACACTTGCTGCTACTTCTGGTGAAAACATAGGTTGGATTTCAAAACAAATGGGTCATACAAATGCGGGTTTTACTTATAAAACTTATGCTGGATGGATAGATGATGACGCGCCAGAGGCTGGAAATAAATTTGCAAGCATCTTAAATTCAAAATCTACTATAATATCGCCTTTAAAAAAGGTAGAAAAATAGAGGTTAATGCACGATTAATGCACGATTGCCTCTACAGACCCTACTAATAAAGGAAGTGTTGGGGGTTCAAATCCCTCCACTCCGACCATTTAAACCCCTCTACTAAAGCATTCTTATTTTAACAGTGCATTAATATATGTCTGAATAGTGCATGATTAGGCTGAGTAATGCACGATTTATGCACGATTCTTATTTAAAGGTTTCTATTAACTGTGGGCCAAACTGTGCCAACATCCAAGAAATAGCTCCAATAGCAAACAAACCTACTAGCATCCATTTCATTTTGAAATCATCTACAACCATTTGAAAGCCTAATATTTCATTACCTAAAATTCTTACAGATAATTCTAATTTACCTTCATCATCTTTGTTTTGCATTTTATTTTGCCTCTATGACTTTACCCCAAACATTAGATCGACCATCAATGATGTCAATCACATCTAACTGAAAGTTACCACCAACAAACCAAGTTACAATTCCAAACGCATGTGACCATCTAACTAACCTACCACGAAGCCAAGTGTTTGCTTCTGGACTCATGTCTTTTAAACACCCCATACTCCATGCACCAATAGCTCCATCATTTAAACGTGAGTTAGAATACCTCTGGACATCATGTGTATGCCCATAGCAAATTGACGTTCCAAACGAGTCTAAATGTTTCTTAGCATGGTTCTGAGTTGCATACATGCCATGCGTAAACGAAATCTTGCCAAGCGTTATCACATCATTATATGTAACCCATTTGTAACCACGCTCATCTAAACGACATTGTTCCTGAAATGTCCACTCTTCTAAAAACGGTGCTTCTTTTTCTCTCCATTGATCAATCCACATATCATGATTACCAATGCACATATACTTTTCTGAGACGTATTTATCAAGAACACGATCAAATCGATCTATACCTTTATTAACTGCTTTAACTGCTGCAATCTTTTCAGGCAATTGAGTGACTATAGGTAATGGTTTACCTTTCTTGTGTGACGAGAATTCAGCCCATTCTCCTACATCTCCCAGGTTAATAAATATATCTGGCTTAATATGTTCAATAGCTTGCAGTACAACAGACTCTGCTTTTTTATCAATTAAGGGAATATGCTGATCTGGAATAACTATTCCAACTTTACCTTTAAGCATGTTATCTCCTAGAAGATATGCTTGCCCCAAAATAAAGACCAACCACTGCCATAATAGCGTGGCTTAACCATTCAGGAGTAACAACCCCTTCAAGCTGTATGTATTGAGTTACATCTTTAGTAAAGTCCAAAAAGAGCAATTTAAAGCCTTCAGTACTAACTACAGGAACTTGGGTTGTTTGACCAAACAATGGCGCTGCTATAATAAACATTGCCATAGTCATAAACGAAACGACTAAAAACTTTCTAGTCCAGTTAGCATGTGGTGTACTCCACTCTCTTGCTGCTGATCTTGATAGTTCATTCTCTCTGCCAGCTTCTAAAGCCATCTTCCATTGCTCTGCTTTGTCAGCATTGGCTTGACTCCAGATACGCATAACAGCACCACCTACTGTGCTGCCTAGCATTGTTATAACTTCCATTGGTATTCCAAACATATATCTCCTTACATTAGTTTAAGTGCTTGTAAAAAACCTACCTCTGTTGCTACAAAAAATGCAAAACCACCGTACAAGAAATATCTTATCTGTGTCAGTATGTTCATAATCTTTTGTATGTTCTTTTTTGTGTCATCAATCTCAGAAAAAAGTTTAGAAATTTGTCTGCTTTGATGCTCTGTTCTTTCTTCTAATAATCTAAATCTCTCTTCCATGGTTATCCTTAATTAGCTAATGGGTTATCTAACGCTCTTTGTACTTTTGCGTTAACTCTTTCTTCAACTTCTTTAATCTTACGATCTGTGTCTGAATACAGTGAGTCTCTGCGCGCATCAAATCGTTCAGAAGCTTTATCTATAAGTTCAATTAATCCTGACTTTTGTTGTTGCAGTTTTGTTTCAACATCACCTACAATAGTTTCAAGGTGGCGCATGTCCTGGCGAACATCAACCTTTACTTCCTTGACATACTTAATTTGTTCTTCAAGTGATTCTTTTTGATAACCCATCTCGTCTGAAAATAAGTCAAGCTCTTTACTCACAAAATCCATGTGTGTGTTTACGGTATTCATGTGTTCGTTTATGAGTGCTAAGTCTTCTCTTATTTGAGATAAATCAGGAGACTTGAATGCAGCAATCTTAGCTTCCATATCAAGGTATCTTTGATAGACTTCAAAGCCACCCCATAGACCACCTATTATTGTTCCTATAAGTGGCACAATAAGTAATGCTTTGCTACCACCTACTTTAATTCCACCGTACTCTATCTCTGCCATTGAAGGTCCACCATTTCTTTATGTAATAATTCTTGGGCTAAACCGTTACGCAACCCTCTTGTATTGTCTGGAATATATTTATCTATATATATGTCTCTGCTTTCATAACCGATAGCGTCAGGTAGATAACCACCATAGCTTTTATATCCAGCATTAAAATTTAGAAGAGCTATAATTAGTGCTTCAAGATTTGCTGCCTCTTCTAGTGTTGTAGCTACTGCTCTTTGCTCACTGATTTTTGCTAACTTAATAGCAACTATCTTATTTAAAGCATCATTCTTTTTTTGTTCTTTTGTTTTTTCTGGCTCTGGCTCTGATTCAGCGAGCATAACAACAGGTTCATTTATCTCTTCTTCGGTGGTCTCTTCGATTTCTTCTTGTACATTTGGTATTTCCTCTACAGGTTCAGGTTCTGGTTCGAGTATTGATTCAATCTCAGCCTCTAGCTCAGCTTCTAATTCTTCTACTTCCATCTCTACTTCTTCAAAACTGTCCATGTCAGTTTCTATTTCTATAACCAAGTCAATGTTGTAATCATCAAGAGCTGGTATTAAATCTATCTCAACATAGGTTTCAGGTATGACTTCAAATACAACTTCTTCTAATACAATAGGCTCTTCAACAAGCTCTACATAATTAGGGCAATAAGGACTTGACTGTGGGTTTTCTTCACATTGCTGGTTTAACCAAGCTGTCTCCCAATTCGGACAAGCCTGTGAATACAAACTGTCTTTAGCACATTCAGCTGCTAAAAAGTTTTCAGCATATTGTTGTGGATACCAGGCGCAAGAAATGTGTGACTCTGGAACAACTTCACAAATACTTTGATTTTGTAAAACAACTGGATCTGATTCACTACTATCCCAATACACTGCTTCTTCTTGGTTTTGGTGATAAAACCATTGTTCATATTCTTGCTCTGATAGATCAGCAACATAACCAACAGTGACAGAATGATTTTTAATGTCTATCTTTCTATATGACATTTCAATATTGCCTAATGGATAGATAGTCATATCGAAGTCATTGCGTGAGTCTGGTCTGTAGTATTCAGACAAGTTCTTCCACATATACTTCATGCTATTTTCATCACCTTGAGTATAAAACTTACCAACACCATTTATAGATATTAAGTCAGTCCAGAGTGGCATTAAAGTGAAATCAAACCTACTGCCAAATTGAGCGTAGTTGTCTAGGTCTTGACCATTACAACATAAACCCCAGTTATAACTTTCAGGTGACAAGAAACCAACAACACCGTTAGCCATCATGACGCTTGTGTGATATGTGTTGCCATAAAATTGAAAGCCAAAGTCTAGGGGTACTATGGCATATCCATCATCAACAATGGTATGCTCAACTATAGGTGCTTCAGCTTTAGATGGCAAGGATAGCAAGCAGCATAACACCAAGCAGCCCACTAATAAGTTTCTCAAGGAAATCATTTTTACCCATTGCAGTTAAGTTTTCTTTTTTCGGAATGTACTTTTTATTCCTAGCTTTCTTCCATTCAGCTGTAGCTTCCTTACCAATTAACCCTTCTCCAGTTTCAGGATCATAAATCGCACAGGGAGTTCCCGCAAATTTCATGGCGTCAAACACCCTTCTATCATTCATACACAAAACCTGAATTGCAGCAATCTTGAGACCCATGTCATATAACTGCGAACTAAGAGCTAAGTTTTCACAATTAATGTCTCTCATTGTTTGACCTGTACTAATGCCAAGTATCTGAGTTTGTACTGCGCCTGATACACCAAAGGTACAATTAGTATTAGCTCCCAGGCTAGGACTAATAGCCGAAGGTGGATTAGTTTTAACTGTGCTTGTTGTGCTAGTTGTTGAGCTAGACGTGACTGTACTGTTACTTGTTGCTTGAGTAACAATAGGATCAGCTGCCATAGTCGAAAAGGATATGATCCAAAAAGCTACAACTATAAACCCAGCTATTACATTGTTACGCAGTCTGTCAGACATTAGGCTTCTACTGTTGCTGCCTTTAATTCATCAGTAGTAGTCATACTATCTACTTGATTTGTAATATCTCTGAGCCTCTGCTTCTCTGTCACAATAGCAGAAGTATCTGAGCCAGCTTCTTGTGCCTTCATAAACAGAATGTCTTGTTCTTCTAACAGAGGTTTTCTCTCTGTCCTAAGTCTGTCTTTAGTGATGACTTTAGCTTTGTTTATGTCTACAGTAATTGGCATTATAAGTTCTCCGTCATATTGTATTTAGCTAAATCTTCTTCACTCAAATCTGCTGAAGTCTTTTCATCAGAACCAGCAGTATATGTCCACGCATCTCTGAATGTTCTGTCAGATAAGTCAACATCGTCACCTATAATTTCGTACTTAGTGCCAGTAGGTAAATCTTTGTTAGCTATGTGTATTAGCTTTTCTTCTAGCGTTCCTTCTAGCTGTGCTAAAAATTTAGGAGCTGGTGTTACTACTGCTGCTACTCCATCATTGTCATAAATTAATCTCATATTAATCTCCAAAAACAACTAACATATTTTTATCTGTATCTGCTGCTGTACCATTTGTATCAGCACTTCGTAAATTAACATTACCAACCCCTAAGTTACTTGTAGCAGATATGTATCCTGATGGTCCTGATGTTACAGCTGCATAAGATGAATTAGCTAACGCAACAATAAAATTAACTCTTCCTTGACCAGTTGAAATATCGGTGATGCTGGCACAATTATGACTATCATTAATAGACATATTGCTCATATCCATTTGACACCAAACCTTTGCAGTAAACTGTGACAAGCCTCTGCCATCTGTCGTTAGCTGTAATGTTTGTCCAGTTGTCTTTACATTAAAAGCAATACCATCATCACCATTTTTATTTTCTATTACAACACCTTCAGCAGTTGTATAAACTCCAAATCTATAACTACCAGCATTAGCCGTACTTCTTCCTATTTGTATTGCTGGTAAAGTCTGTGTTCCTATAGCTGATGTTCCACCAATAGTTAATAAACCATTTGGGGTTGTAGTAGCAATTCCTACATTTTCACTTGAGTCAATTGTTATAGCTGTAGCATCAGCACTAGACGAGATACCAGCTACTCCAACTCCTGTTAGGTTAGCACCGCTAATCGCTGGTAAGTCACCTGTCAACTTGGTCGCATCAATCGTAGTAGAAGTAAACGCACCGCTAGAGCTGATACTTGCTTTCTCTACTCCGTTGGCTTGGAACTTTATGTCTTTAGAAGAACCATCAGCGTTTAGTGTTAGATGTTCGTCACTTGATTTTATTGTACTCATCCCGCTATCTCCATTAATAAAATAGTAGCTGTTGGTTGATTGCCTGACTGATCTTCAGCTAAAAACTTACCTGTACCACTACCACCTGTTCGATACAATAACTTATATTCAATAGAAGATGTCGTGGAAGGGCTGTCTAAATAATTAGCCGATACAACTCCAAAATCACCTTCTGATGTTCCTGTATAACCTTGTTGTGGAGATGCTATACACACTTCACTTGTTGAACCACCGACAACTTTTGCAACACGATAAGCAGAATAAGCACCTGTGTTTCCGCCATTTGCTTTTCCACATCCAGCTGCTGTTACAGACACTAAAATTTTGTTGCTACTGCTTGATGGAGTAATTGATGCTGTAAGTCCTGAATCTGTATCAAAATTTGTATTATTGAAGTCTGTTTCAGTAGCGTATGTGCCTTGAACAACTTGCAACACACTACCCGTAGGCATATCTCCAGTTTCTATAGCACCAGTCTGTACTTTGTTTACACCTGTAGCACCACTAATCTCTGTTGGCATTTACTACTCCTATGGTTTAGGGTTTGCGTCTTTTACAGCTTTGATTGCTTTGTGCCACTCACCTGTTGCGTCTAACTTACCAGCAGTCATATCGTGGTACAGTTGATCTAACTGCTCCTTGATTTCTGCATAGGCTGTTGCCCTTGTTCTTTGGTATGCGTTACCATCGTAGACAGCTTGAAGTCTTGTAACCTCTGCTGCTAGTTCGTCTGCTGTGGGTTCAGTTTGTTTACTGTCCAGCCACTCTAAAGTGTCGCCTCTCAATACCCATTCAGCGTTTGGCTTTAGGGATTGTAGGGCATCGACTGTTGTCATCTCATTTGCCATTTCTTGCTCCTGTTAAAATTAAATTAAAAATCATCCTTTTATCTCATATGCAATCATTTGAGAACCTTGTGAACTTGCT
>UEXM01001236.1_pt1 | contig 22552 bp, 34 predicted proteins | sample 1796661 | NCBI WGS metagenome assembly UEXM01 (sample SAMEA4772469, study PRJEB27181) | metagenome | reverse complement strand
ATGTTTTTTAATATAACAAAAAACCCCTTGTTTGTCAAGGGGTTTTTTTATTTATTTTAGAGATAATTGTTTTATCCCTTCTGGTGTGAATGACGAGGCAACAGGGCGATTATCAACCCAATGATACTCTTGACCTTGTTTGATCCTCGGCTTATTGTAGGTAACCCCTTTGTAGGGAAAACCATGCTTATCCAACCAAGCTTCCGTAGCTTCGGCATGCTCGCTTGTTCTTGCGGTGAAGAACCAGATTTCTCCGGTTTTTTCCATCTCTTTAACTTTCTCCAAAGCACCTTCTAGTGGCTTTGCTGTTACGAAAAGCTCGGGTGTCTCATTAGGAACATCGTCACAGACGGTTCCATCAATATCTATTAACCATACTTTATTCATTCTTTCTCCAGTGTTACTAAAAGTGGGTGATCCTGTTGTCTTGCCCAATCCATAGATTGTAAGACTTTCATTTCGGCAATTTCTTTTGAATAGACTCCGGCAATACCTTTGCCCTCAGTGTGAACTTGCATTGTGATAGCATTTGCTTTTTGGCGATCCATGTGAAACACTTGAGTCAAAACCTCTACAACAAACTGCATATGTGTGTAGTCGTCATTATAAAAGACAACTTTGTACTTACTAGGTGGGACTACTTTTTGGCGATCCATTGTGCCGACTCCGGCTCCCGCCCCATGTTTCTTATCCTTCTGTCGTTTCGTCATTGAAACACCTCTTTTCATTCTCCACTTCTTGCTTAGCAATGTAATAAGATGTGGCTGTTAAATAACTAATGATGTAAATCACTGCTGTAAGGAAATGGTCTCCGCCCAGCAAGCCGGCAAAATAACTACATAAGTACAAATAGCCGACCACTAATGCGATCATACCAAGTATTGTAAGATTGTAGCTAGCCATTCTTTTTAATATTTCTAAATTCATAAAATTCCTCCGTTATTGAATTGTGTATACATTATAACATGACTTAAAAATTTGTCAAGCTATTTTTTTATTTATCTTTTAAATAATGCATTGCGTGCAGTTTTCTCGCAAAGGTCAACATCCTGTTCGGTTAAGCCGTTGCCATACATTAGATGAGAAATCTCAACAGACAAATCCGTATTTGATAACAATAAGTTGTCAGAGCAAATTGCCACAGGAATCTCTTGCCTAATCCACTCTTTTATTGGGTGATCACCGATTTCATTTATTAATCCTGTGTGTACATTGGATGTGGGGCAAGCCTCTAATACAACATTTCTCTCTCTAACTAGATCAACTACCTTTTGATCCTCTAAGACCGTCAGGCCATGGCCAATCCTCTGAGCATGTAAGAAGTTGATCGCTACAGCGATCTCCTGAGCGGATCGCCCTTCTCCAGCATGTACGGTTCGGTTTATACCTAGTCGCTTGGCACGGGTGAATTGAGCAGCATAATCAAACATGCCCCACTTGTGAGTTGGCATGGGTGCTCCAGCCAAGTCTATCCCAACAATCTGCTTTCTTGTTCTTGCAAGGTCAATTAGTTCATCAAAAACCTCCGGAGAGTCTCCATATAGTCCACAAAGTATAACTCCTGCTTCACCGTTGACACCGTCAATAACGGCATCAACAATTTTGTCCATTGAAGCTCCAGTGTGAAGATGTGGTGCAAATCTCAACTCTAAGTGACTAATGCCTGAGATGTCTGCATCTTCGCAAATTTCCCTTGCCACTCTACAGAGTGATTTTGGGGATTGTAGCACTGAAAGGGTTATTGCAAACCTTGCAAGTGCATCATTCAAACCCATACCCTTATAGAAGAAAATTTCAGATGGGCTGGTTGGGATTGTTATCCCTTGCTTTTTTGCTAGTTGTTGGAGGGTATAGTACCTCAGTGAACCATCTAAGTGGCAGTGTAAATCAATCATTTTCTAATATCTCCAGTGCTTCCTCAAGCTCCTTAATGGCATTATCTATATTCCTCTGATGAGGATCCAATGAAGTTGTCCAAAACCTACCTTGCTTAAGTTTTTTTAGGCAGGAATCCAGAAGCAACCATAATTTTTGTTCTTGTATATTCATTTGTGGCTCCTATTTGTCTATCACGAAGAAAAATTCAACTAGATTTTTTTGTTGCTTTTTCATCTTTTTAGGCTGCATACAAAGCTTGTGGCTTTGATCATAAACCCTTACTGTTCCGTGTTTTTGGCTAACTAGGAGCAAGTCGCTAAACGAAATAGCATTTCGTGAGCCGTTGCTATAAGATAGGATGATTCTCTTGCAATCAAACTGCCCCAAGAGCTTATCAAAATCATCCTTTACTGTCTTTTTTAAATAGAAAGAACCGGCACATTCATGGTTCTTTCTAAAGCATACTCTATCTGGTCTGGGGAGAGCATAAGAGTGATCCAAGTTGGGCTTATCCCAAAGAACAACCGAATCGTTTAAGTGATAACAAGCATCATAAAGAACACCTGTCGTGTAGGGTGGATCTAAATAAACGACGTCTGTTTGGGTATTGCTGACTTCAAAGACCTCACATTGTTCAACCAAGCCTACTTGCCCTGTGACTAGGGTCGGGGTTTTAAATTCAACCTTCTTGAGTGACTTTTTCGTCCAATCAGACAAGGAACTTTTTTGATCATTGGTACCGTTGAAAACCGCATTAAGGGCTAAAGTGGCACTGAACAGAAGAGCATCTTTTTCTGCTGATGGGCCTAGGCTGTGTATATAATCAAATGCGGCGTCAAGCATCTGTGCATTCTCTTGAGTAAAGGCTCTAGGCCTCCATGCAGGCGCCGCAAGTCCGCGTACGTTTCTCAAATACATTCCGGAATAGTTTTCATACAACCAGCCCTTAGTTGGGTTCAGTCTATTAATTTTAACAAGTGCCTTATCAACCAACTCTTGATCAAAGCCGTTCAAAAACACTCTTGCATATAGTGCTGCTGAGGGCATCTTGTCATTGGCAAACACTTTGAAGCCATTTGCTCTCATATGAGCAGAGACTATGCCTGATCCGGAAAAGCCGTCAAAAATTGTCTCCGCGTTTGGAACCTCCTCTGTTAACTGCTGGATAGTTTTCAGAAGCTTTCTCTTAGACCCTTTAAAGCCTACCGTTTTATATTTCATTATTCCTCCGTGTAAAATGGTGGAGATAGCGGGATTTGAACCCACGACCCTCTGCGTGCAAAGCAGATGCTCTCCCAACTGAGCTATATCCCCTTGTGTTTATATTATAACACGATCTTAAGATTTGTCAAATTGTTTTTTGATATTTTTACTTCATGTACATCAGCCATGATCGGATATTCAAAATAGAGGTGTAAATACTCTTCTGTTTCAAACATACAGTAGCATCGCATACCCCTTTTGAGGAGCCCACGATCTTCAATTACTATATAATGAGTACCAATGTAGTCCATATAATAACTAGCTGCTACTTTTTTCAATCCAGTTGGCTATCTGTGCCAGTGCTATAATTGTAGCAGAGAAACCTGCTATAATAAATAAAATTACATATGCTGTCATTTTGTCTCCAATTTAATTAACATTGTCTCTGTCACTCTAGACTCATCATTCTCGCCCAACCAGACTACCCGATACTCAGTGACATAGTTCAGCATCTCGTTAGCCTCATAGCTCTCTTGTAAAAAAAATAAAATCTCTGCTACCATTCCTGCTTTTCCGCTACTGACCCAGCGATAAGCAAAGTGGTCATTGTAGGTTCTTATCTGTACAAGATCTCCAATATTAAAAAGGGGCTCAGCTCCATCCGGTCTTTCGTTTACCTGTACATATCTAAACGTTTTCATTTCTTAATAAACCCTATTACTATAGCACCTGGAGCAGTATTTTTTAAACGCACTTGATGAGCCTCTTTTTGCTTCTCCATACGATCCACAAGTAAAACAAGTTTTTGAACATTGTAGCTCTATTATTTTGATTGCCCCTCTTAAAAAATCGTCTGAGTTGTTTACATAAAAGCACAGGCGTCCAAACTTAGACTTTACCTGCACCACTATGTAGTTAACTTCTGCATTCCAGTTCTCGTGGTGCTTCATTAAAACAATGAGATCCGCTATATACTTTTCCCAATGTTTATTGGGAGAAAAATCATAACAATGTTCAAACTTATCTAAAACGTAGTCCTTATAGCCTTCGTCTAAATATCTAGATAGTATGTCCCAAATCTCTATGTTTTTCATTGACCCTCCAGCTTGGTGATTTCATATTCTATAGCAACGATCTCTTCAGAAGCATCCGTCAGAACATAGTCGTATATACTACACTCTTCTGGGTCTTTATTGACATAATCCTTGACAATCCATATCTTCTTTTTATCTACTGAGTGAATATCAATTGCCTCTACTGTGAATTTGACGAGGTCGCCTATCTTGTACAGTAGAACATCTTCTATGTTAGCTCCCCCATCCACAGTCACAAGGGTCGCATTTACACGCTTCACAGTACGTTGAGACATGATCTTCTCCCTTGGAATTGTCGGCAGTAATCGCCTCTTTCGTTTGATTCTGACATTTTATTCTCCTAACAACATTCACATGTACATTCTTTTGGGTTGCATCCGCAACATTCGCATTTTTCCATAACATTTTACCTCCTGTTTAATAAATAGTACCGGTACCAACGACTTCCCACTTCATATGGGTTTCAATAAATGAATTATTGATATCAGTTTCAACCATGACAACCTTGTGTCGTTCTATGTGTATTGCTGCTAGCGAGCCAGCTTGAAAATTCTGTAAGTACTGGGATGGGATTGTCATGTATCCGTTATCGGGACCGGCACAAGTAACATATCCTAAAAACTGACTACCATCCCAAGAATACGCTGCTATGGTGATCATAAAGGTAGAGTCGGAACTAGTTGGTCCCCAGCTAAATGTTGCACCTGAGCGATAGATTGGGGCCTCAAAAGCATAGGACGGATCGACCCACAGCATAGTATATGGCTCAATAAAGTCAAACCCATGAGAAGAAATAAAGCTGTAACTGCCTAGGTCGGTATGCACATCGTATTGTGTATCTCTCTGTAGCTGAGGTTCCCAAATATTACTGTTCTCGTATGTTCCCATCATAATCGGGCTTGCTGTAAAATTATGCCCACTTGATTGGACACTAATTAAGTTGCCGACTGAAATGGGAATTGTTGACGGGGATACTGATATCAAATTGGTTGTGCATTGTCCGGCAGGTGGAATCCATCCAGTATGACCATCAGACGAAGGTTGGTGGAACGTTGCCGTAAAGGAAATAGAAATCTCTTGAGTTTCCCCCATACATGCAGGGCAGGCAACTTGTCTTAGGCCTAAGTAAGTATAACCACTAATCCCACTGCGTTCTTGGTTTTCTGTGCTGGGTTCTGTGGCCGGTTGGGAATCGGGTTCGCTGGTAGGCTCAGTAGCGGGCTCTGGGCTTGGTTGCGTCTGGGTGTCCGCTGAGTCTGTTGTGATTATCTTTTTTGATGTGTCTTCTATTCTCTTCATTATGGACACATCTCCATAACAAGATAGCATTATTGCTAGTAACATTATACCTCCAGTTTAAATAAATGTCTTAAAAATTGCCTTACTGTTTGTTCTTTGCAGGCTTCGTTCTCTTCACATTCAAACATCTTCCAACTATAAGTTTGTTCGTTGTTTGCTATGTCTTTTCTTAACTTGTCAGCCTCCTCTCTCATGAGAGGAAATATTTCTTTGAAATTATCAGGTAGTATGTCCAGCTCCGAGGCTGCTTCCAATAAGATTGACCACTGTCCTTCGTTATATGCTTGTGATACTTTTTTAAACTTTTCAGCATTCCCAATATCTTTGTCTGGATGAAGCTCTCTGGCTAGTTTTTTATATAGCTTGGAGAACTTGTTCGCTTTTCTTTTGATATCTATGTTTTCCGTGGTGATCAGGTGATCTTTGTCGTCATACTGCCCTGTGGGTATTCCATTGGGCAATATATCGTCAATCCTTTTGGAATGTTGCTGATTTAATCCATCAAGATCAATATCATTATTTGCACACCATTCTCTATAATACGACTCAAAGTCCAAATGTGCAACTCGTAAGACTTCTTCTTGATAATCAAGCTCAGACCTAAGATAATTGACCTCCTTTAAGAGCTTTTGATATTTCCTAAGATTTATTGTATAAGACATTATAACACATTTACTCTTGTATGTCAAGCCCAACACGGTGAAATTCTGAAGATTTCATGTGTTTAGGTCTCCGGATAACCGTTGATAGGTCTGAAGATAAATAGTTTTTGTATTCGTCCCATGTCCTTAAATCATAAAATTCATCTGTGTCAACTGAATTATCCTGCTTTATATCTAGATCAACAAAAACATCCTTAAGGTCAAACCAGCGAGCAGAATATCTCTCCTCCAGCGGTAGCTTCTCAGTTGGAGCCAGCTTGCCTTCTTCAACAAAATTAACATGTTCGCCTGTGCCTTCTCTAACTTTTCTTCTGAATCTTACAAACTCATCTTTTCCAAATGTGAATGAAGTCGGAATATTATTCTCCGGAGACATGCCATTGTGTGTTAAGTAGAAATTATTTGCAGAAGAGATCTTCCTCCTAAATTCTCTCAATATGGTCGGGTTAAACATCCCATAAGGAAAGGATACATAATATTTATCCGGAATAAGCCATTTTGATATATTTGCGGATACTTTGAAGGCATTGAGAGCCCCATATATTACCGACCAACTTAAGCAATCTCTTCGGTCTCTGTCTTTCGGGTGCACCGGTACATAGTATATCGGAATACGTTTTCTGTGTTCTGATGGGAACTTTTCGTGCTTTCTGTGGAACCAAACAGGGTCTTGTACAAAGTCTCCAATCCTATATCTTATAAAGGCGGCAGAGTCATGATGTAGGCAGATCCAAATAGTATCGCAACCAACATAAGCACACTCAAGTATCGCCGCTTCTAGCATCGTATAGTTCGGAGCAACCGGCATCATAAAGTCGGGCCACTCCATACCATATTCAAGCGGTTGGCCAGCGCAAGGTATCACACCGGCTAGGTGGAAACCATTCCCCTTAAAAGGTTTGTCGTTAATTTCCATAAATCACTTCCTTTGTCTAGCTCTAATTTCAACAAGTCTTCAACATGAGGTTTGTTGTTATATTTATATCTAGTTTCACGATACATGTGCTCAATCTTGAGAGCATAATGAAGCTGAAGGCCTCTTTTGTTATATCCGTTTGATTGCCCTCTGATCCCGTACTCTTTCATCAGTTGGAGTGTTCTAATTCTTACGTACGATTCGGACCAATCTAAATGGTTGATCTCCCTCGCCGGCACCTCAGAGATGGAACATACGTCCTTTACATCATTTCTCGTCTTCGCTCTAGTAGAAATGTGAAACATGAGAGTGTGCACAAATGGAGTGTTTGGGACTTTTATTAAGTCGTGTTCATGTCTTGTTCCGGAACGTACAGCGAACCAGTCATAGACGATCATCTTTTCATCTGTATCGCGATCAAACTCTATCGCCTCGTTAAAGCCAACTTCCATCTTGCGGTTGTTGTTCATTATTATGGTCATTTTTGCCTTTTCTTGTCTAAAGCTCTGTACATTATTAGGAAAAATAACCAGACCGGCCATTGACAGTAGGAACACTAGTCTATCCCATACTTGACTCTTTTTATGTGTTAATTTGTAAGAAAAACCAATAAAACTAAGATCCCAAGAGCGCGGACAATCATCAAGCTGAAAGGGCATGTGGGCTTCATCAATTATAATTGGAAGGTTGTGTTTGTATGCATATAACAGTGCTGTTAAGGATCCGCCAACGACGAGTTTATCAAAATGTAATTGGCTCAAAGAAACCTCCTGAAGTGCTCCCTCAAGTCTTCCTTGATGCCAAGCTTGTCTTTTGCTATTTGCAAATACTGCATATACTGATCTTTCTCTTCCGCCGGAATGGCAAAACTACTCACCTTGCCGTCTGATATCTTTTTTTCTAATCTGGTTAGGAAGTTGCCTAGTTTTTTAATCTCATTAGGTCTGGGTACATCCTGTTGGGAAAGTGCTTTCGCTAGTTCCATCTTGGTTTTAAAATCGTTTTTCGCACGACGGTTAGCCTGTTGAAGTGCGCGGGAGACTTTCTGCTGGGCAGGCTGGGCATCTGCTGAGGATTGGGCTATTGTTTTCATATCCTCGGGGGTGATAACGACTTCATAGTGGTCCAATCTTTCTATCTTTTTGCCGCCTGAGAGCTTTGTACGGTTAAAGGCGCGTCTTATGCTGTTAGCAGGACCGAGTAACCCCTTTAGTCGGAGCTTACTGACTGCTTTGGAAAGCGTCTCGTACTCATCGCTACCAATGGCCTCAGCTTCAGCTTCACCCATTTGATTAAAAAGATACTCCATAAGCTCTGCTCGGTCAACGAGGGCGGCCAAAGTGTCGCCTTTGCTATCCGGAAAGCCCTCTGGGGCTGGTGGTGGTGTGCTGCCGTGTCTAATCTGTGGGAGGCCACCTTGTGGGTATATTTCCGCTACATATGATATTTCTTCTAAGACTTGGGGTGTCATGAGAGAGTTTAGCCTCTCCAGAGCCATTTGGTTCGCACGAGGAGGAGCATCTGATGTAACGATCATCTGTAGTTTTAACAAAAATTCTCCTAACTTGCTCTTTTGATATAGAGTCCCAATATCTTGTGTACGACCCATTTCAGCCTGTTGTTTTTGATAAACCATCACATCCTCAACATACTCATCAAATGCTGCGACAGAAGATGCCATTATATAGTTCGCCTTGAACTCTCTCTGGTTCATGGCTGGTATTTGCGCGATAAGTTGATATTGTTTGGATAATGCAGTTGCACGAGAAACAGCATCTTCATATTTGCCACCAGCCTGCTTAAACATCGGCATTACTTCGCTCGGATTTGATGGTTTTGAACCTCTTTCAAGTAAAATTAGGGCAATGGCCATTGGGTAATATGGAGAAAACAAAAAATGGTGTTTTCTTGGTATATTGTGCATCTCTGGTGAGTCTTTGTACATAAAATCTTGATTTACAAAACTAACCGGTTTAGATCCGGCGCCGAGGGCACTAACAGAAAATGACATTCCTCCCATTTGATCGTGGTCGCTTGCGCCAAGAGCATAAAAAGCAGCGTCTGTGCGACCTACTTGGTCATCTGGTTCTCGTGCTCCGTGTGCTACAAGCTCATCATTGTAGTTGTCCTTGAACGTATTATATTCATCCAAGATCTTCCAAAAATCGCTTATGAAAACTGCTTTTGATTCTTCTTTGCCCTCAAAATGCTGTAAGAAATCATATACCTTCGTAGCTGTTAAAGAATTTGCCGCTTCGGGTCTTTCCAGTCCTTGGAGCTTGCCCTCTGGTGATACTCCTCTGTATGCATAATATAAAAACGGTATTTGCCTTCCGGAATTTACAATATCCTTTATTTTGGTAATGTGAGTCCACTCAGCAGGGTCTGATGGTTTTGTGTCCATACCGGCTAACATCTCGCCGTTCTCATCAGTGGCAAATCCTTCTGGGAGTTTGGGTGATAGTATAGCCCTTTCAACTGCAACTGCTATACCTATTCTGGCGTCTTCAATCTCAACTGGGTCAAGCATAGAGCCATCAATATCCTCATTGACAAAGCTTCTCCATTCTCTAAGAATTTTCTTCATTTTCATCACTTTTTACCTCTTCTAAGAAAGTTTCTGGCATCATTTTAATTAGCTCTCCGCCTATTAAAATATCGTAGGTCCAGTATTCAAAATAAAATAAATCCTCAACCATATGAGTGTGAGTTGTTGTTTTAAAAATATAGGGGCCATCTGCAATTACACCGATGTTAGTTCGGTATTGTCCAACTAACAGGCCGAAGTTTTTGACCTCAACCAAGTCTCCTATTTTGAATCTGGCTTCTTCAAGATCGTTCCTCTTGTGCACATTTAACCCTCCGATACGAGCCAACAGCCACAGGCCACAAATCAGAAGCAATCTCCAAACACGCCTCAGCAACTTTTTGAATCTCCCATTGTGCACCCTCGTGTGTCCGAAGGTCTATAAACTTAAGTAGATTTGAAAGATTACAAGTTCCATAGTATTCTGTATAGAGGTTTTGAGGAAGAATCATTCTTGCTTGTTCTCGGCAGACACCCTTGGCTATAAAGTCGTTGTAAGCATCAAGACATTTGTCTGTGCAGATCTTCATATAATCGGAAACGGTAATCTGCGAGGGCATCATTGCTCCGTCATCAATATCCCACATTCTTGGATTGATCAGCTCTTCGGAGTTTGATGCTTGTCTGTTGCTTTTGTGCTGGGTTCTAAATACTTCTGGTAAGTAGAATTCCAAGCCCTTATCTGTATAACGGCGCGAAATCTCGTTGTAAGACCACGTACGATGCCGGTGGTGCTGAGAACGTATAAAGAGAGGCACGACAAATTTAAAGCTAATAACATTATGCTCAAATGTTGAAGTGTGCTTGTGCTTAACGAGATATTCAACCAGTCGTTTATCCCTATCATTAAGTTCATCTTTTGTATTGCCAAAGCTGACCCGAGCACTATTAACGATGGTAAGGTCAGTGCCCATATGATCAACATAAGATACCCTGCCAATTCCATCGCCATAGAGAGGTAGTGTTCGGCTATATCTATCACTCATTATTTCCCCCATCGTTATCTGTTTTTTCTTCGCTAGTGGTGGTTTCTTCTTGTCTGTGCTTAGGGTCCTTAAGTACACTTTCATTCAAAGTTTCGTAAATTAGCTCCTTCAGCAGTTCTTTAGTTATTTTTTTCAATTTTCAATGCTCCCATAGATGTAGTTCTCTAATACTAAATAGTAAGTTTGGCCGTGAACTACTATTTCCTCAATCATACTTCGTTGGACTACAACCTCGCAGCCATCAGATAACTGTATATTACAATTATCAGCAAAGTCTCTGACTCGGCAGACGACATAGGGTGATTTTGGTTTTTCATAATCAGTCGGTAAAAGAACTTGACTTTGTGTCACTTTTTCCTCTTCTTCAATTAATTCTACTAGAACATGTCTATTAAATGGTACAAACGTTTTCATATAGCCTCCAAATGTTAAGTGCCTGTCGCGTAAAGAAAAGTTACCACAAGCTCTGTTATCTACCAGATAGTTAACAGCATAAAAAAATCCGTTATGTGCTAATATTATAACACATAACGGACAGTTTGTCAAGTATTTTTAACTACTTATTGATTCTTTTTATCTTGGACTTCTTTACGAAGTTCAGCAAGTTCATTTCTACACTCCTGCATGACCTTTCTGGCTCTTACAGCTGCTGATTTGTATCCGTAGAGTTGACCCTCTACTTTGTCAAGCTCAACAAGAATTCCTTCAAGTTTAGCAATCATGTCTTTTAATTGTTCTCGCATAATGTACTCCTTAGATAATCTCACATGCTCCACCGGCACAGGCTAGTTCACCTTTTAAATCAGTGTTATCTTCAATCTCAACCACATTGTCTAGATTGACCTCTACCAGTGTAGTAAGTAGTTTCTCATACTTTTCTTGATCACAATCTTCAAAGGGGGCTTGCTTATACGAGTGATCAGAATAAGGTAAAACAGACAGGCCGTTATAGTTATGTCTATTGTTCCACATCCACTCGCCAACCTCCGGCCACTCATCGGGTTTAATTGTAATAGTTGCCGAAACATTGTTTGTGTTTTGTCCGCTTCGGTGTCCTTTTTTGACCCAGTTAAGATGAACTGTCTTTACTCTTTCAAGCAAATCCAAAGCAGATTCATGCCTTGTTGTAGATCCCTCTGGTGCCTTCTGAGGAACAGAAATAACTGCTGTGTCATGTGGCCTGAAGAATTCATCTTCAATCATTTGTGGGTGGTTTATAGCCAAGTAAGAATAGATTGCTTCATTCTTCCCCACTCGGAGCCTTCTAATATAATGATCATTGTGCCATGCATGAATACCACTTGAGGTTCCAAGAGTTAGGCTTGTAGTTCCTGCTGGTTTCACTGTTGTACATCTAGCAGCTGGTTTGATTCCTATTTTCTCCGCAATTTCTGCGTTGGTTATCTTCACAATCTCCGCAGCCTTTGGCATGTCAAGCTTCAAAACGTTTCCGGATGCTATCCCTGTCATTGAAACTCCAATAAGATAGTCTTTCTCCGTGTTTCTCTGCCATACTGGTCTGAGGTAGTGAAAGTCGGTATATGATGCTTGTAAAGTGCCTATGACAGCAGCAGCATTGGCTCTGGCTTCGTATTCCTCTTGAGTCTCTACATCTGAGACATTGACTTCGGTGAGGTTGCAGAATTGGAAAGGACGGAGAGAAATCTCGCAGCAAGGATTACAGCCGTAATCTTTGTCATTAGTGAAATAAAATCCCGGCTCACCAGCACCAGATTGCTTAACTCTGTCCCATAGATCCATAAAAGTGGGCTTGTCAATGCGATGCCGCATAATAACCACAGAGTTATTTGAGCGACCTCTCTGAGGGTTAAGCTCCCACCAATTACCTGCTTTGGCAGATAACATAGCTTGATCGTCAGCAGAAAAAAGAGAAATAAGAGCAGCGCGACGAATACCACCAGCCAAGACAGCATCCGCCACATGGCAAACGATATCGTGGACTTCAATAGACGATAACTGATCGCCTTCATCTTTTGAATCCAATATTCCTTCGACTTTAACAAGACATTCTCTTAATGGTTGGGGTCCGGGAGCTTTACCACCTGATGTAACTAGTCTTGCACCTTTCGGACGGATATCAGAAAAATCAAATCTTACCTTTGAAGTTCCCTTAAAATAGGACTTAATCAGCATGTTAACAGCATCTGCCCAGCCTTCAATTGAGTCTCCAATTAAAAATCGGCGAGTTCTTTTGGGGTTAGGCTTGTTTACCGCTGGTAGCTTTTCAATGTGACTTTTTTGCACTGAATATCCTACGCCTGTTCCGCCAAGCAAAAGAAACATGATCTCGCCAAATACACGAATATCGTCAATTGGTGCATATGCGCAATTGAAGACACGATTGGGTGACACTTCAATTGGTTTGCCTCCAAACTGCATAGATCTCATGGAAGGCAACACCTTCTTATCATAAACATACTGATACGCTGCTTCAATCTCTTGTTTTAAACTGGGAAATTTTTTAAGGTGCATTTCCTTGTTTCTGGTAACTAATTCGTCCCAGTTTTCTCTTCTTTGTTGTTCTGGTAAGTACCTAGCGTACTTCATGTGGACAGTGATGTCCGATAAAATTTTATTTTCAATTCCCATGCTATTTCTCCTTATTGTTTATGTTTGGCGTAGGTTTGTCTCAGTCTAGTTAGAGTGTCTGTTGTGCTTTCCACTCTAGCTTCTCCGTCATCTGGATCGTCAAGTATCTTAATTTTTATATTTGACCAGTCAACGAAAGAGTGAAAGATCAAGCCATCTGGTCCATTTCGGTTCTTTGCTACAAAGATCCTGCCTTTGTTGGCTTGCTTATCGTTTGGTGTTCTTGAGAGCGAGAAGATAAAGTCCGCTACGAAACATTTGTTGAATGCTTCTGAGATGGACTCCATAGTGATTACTTCTGCATTTAAGCCTCCTCGGTTTGTTTGAGAGGCTGTAACGACTGAACAGTCGTTCTCTTGTGCAAGTGCTCGTAATTCTTCATAAATATTCTCAAGTTCGTGTCTCTTCTCCGCAGAAGAGGATGTGGGTCTCAACAAGTCGGCATAATCAACAAGAATGAGATCCGGATAAATACCCTTCTTCTTAAGCTTCTCAACATGGTTCTTGATAGTTCTAGTTGAGGCAGACTTTGTAGGATATTCTTTAATAATTAGCTTGCCCGGAATGTCTTTGATTCTATCCATAACAATTTCTTTAGAATGAATCAAATCTTGCAATGGAACCTCTGTCATACGGGAATCGTATCTTTGTCCTACAACTGTATCTGCAAGCTCTAAAGTATAGTGAACCACGGTCTTTCCTAACTCCAAGGCTGTTCCACCTAGATGAACCAAAATCATAGATTTACCGGCTCCTGTTGGAGCAATAACAACACCTAATTCTCTTGTTCCGAAGCCACCCTTAGTGATGTTGTCAATCTCGGGCCAACCGGTTGAAATAGGCTTTCTGGATTTTACAACGAAGCGATCTTCAACATCTAACATCCAATCGTGTCCAAAGTTATTATCGGTACCCAGTGTCAGGGCTTTCTGTATCACTTTTTGAATCTGATCAAATGAAGAGGTTTTGATAAGCCCTACTGACTCCATCATAGCCTTTTTGAGCACTTGTTTGCGGCAGAAATCAATTGCTTTATCTTTGACCCAGCCGGCATCAGAGATTTCGCCCTGTGAGGCTAAAACCCTTGCATAAAACTCTCTAATTTGAGTCTGTACTGATCTGTCGTAGTCACCCAAGTCTCCTTTGATTTTCATCTCTAAAAGGTCGTATTTTGGATGAATTCCGCGTTCTTCTCGGTAGTTCAAAACGATTTCAGTCATTGCACGAAGATAAGCAAGCTCAAAGAACTCCAAATCAATAACCTCTTCCATTTGGTCGCAAAAGCTTCTATCTTCAATCATTAATTGGCAAAGTTTCTCTTGAAAGGTCTTGCCGTACCTCATAAATGTTTCTTCTCTATTATCCATTTTGTCCTCCGAATGTAAGATAATTATAACCTGTCTTGTTCAACTGTCAAGAAATTATTTTCTTGAATATTAGATAGAGTCTGTCTAAATTCATAGTAATTTGCCCATCTTCCATCAATAACTTCGTAAAAGCCAGTTTATTAAATTCTGGTTCAAAATTATCCACAATATAGTTGATTGACCTCTGATTTGTGCCGGAAATGACCGGCTCATACAGTTGCATTATATCGTAATTTTTTTGAATTAGTTCAAGATTGCCAAGAATTTTTGTATGAACGCTAATCGGTTTTGCCACGTTTCTGCAATGTTCTGCAAGTGTTTCAACAGATTGGACTTTTTCATCAACCATAAAAGGAAAACGACTTTTAACTGTTTTAAGCCCAACCCTAGGCACCCCGTTAAGGTTATCAGACTTGTCTCCCGCAATAGCTCTAGCAAGGGCAAAATTATTGGGATGAATACCATGTTCAGCGAGAAGACTATCTTCGGTAACAAGTTTCTTTTGAATTGGTCGGTATAAGCTAGTTCGCTCTCCGACGAGTTGGAAAAAATCTCTGTCACTTGAGATAATATACTTGTGATAATCTCTATACTTAGGGTGTCCATTAAGAACAGCGATAATATCATCGGCTTCCACATAGTCAATAACGATTTGAATGATTGGTAATTCATTTAGGTACTCCATTAATCTAACGTGTTGATAGGCTTTGTTATGTTCTTGTTCTGTATCTGATAGCTCAAACATTCGTCTATTAAAACGAACAGGTTTGCGACCTTCTTTATAGTTCTTATTCATTTCTTTGCGTTTTTGAGATCCACCTTGGCCATCCCAAGCGATTATGATCTCATCTGGTGAAAAGTCCTTACAGACTTTTTGCAGTGACTTCAAGAAGCCGACTGATCCTCCAATTAGATTTCCTTTCGGGTCCATTGTCGGGTTTATTATGTACGATCTCAAAAACATGTTGAGACCGTCAATTATGACTACATTTTTCATCTTTCCTCCGATGTTTATAATATAACATGCTGAGCATGTTTGTCAAGCGTTTTATTTAAGTTTAATGCATAAGCTCTCGCATTTTGAATAGAGCTTGTTCCTTGTGTTTTGCCTCAAGCATGATGTCCATCTGACGACCATATGTGTTTATTGGTCGGACATAGGAGTCTGAATGGGCTTGGGGCTTGATTTTGGGGTCATTATGCTCTTCTGAGCGAGACTCTGAGTAGTGAACCACAGGACGAATGCCCACAGGCCAAGTACTGAGAGCCATGTCCAAAGCTTCTTCTTCGGATTGATCGCCACTGTGAAGGCTGTGATGATGATAATCAAATACCACAGGAATGCCAATGTTTTTATAGATGTTATCATACAGCTCTCTTGTAGTATATAGTGAAGGTTTATCATCATTCTCCACTGTTAGTCTTGTTTTAACGGCTTCTGATAGTCTTTGAAAATTCTTGCAAAAGTTATCAAGGGCCATAGGTTTGTCATCATATGCTGCTCCTACATGTATGTTGATTTTAGCGACAGGTGATCTTGGAAGACACAAAAGGTCAAACATGCGACCGTGCAATTCAAGATCTTTGATAGTGTTTAGAATAACCGACTCACGAGGTGAGGTCAGCTTGTTGAAGTGATCTGGGTGTGTTGTGATGCGAATGTCATTCTCAGCAGCAAACAGACCACACTCAAAGAGAGTTTCGGCGATTGCTTCATAATCTGGTAGATCTTCAAATGCATACTCCGAACCCCATGGGAACAATCCAGACGACATACGAAAGAAGTGTATGTTGTTATCTCTGTTCCATTCCAGAATCTTGTATAGGTCTCGGCAGTTAGCAAGCACAAGCTCTGATACATAAGGCAAACCCTTCTCTTGAAAAGTTCGCTTTATCATGCCACGATTTGTCGTGATCCGTTGCTTCTTTGGTCGCTCCGAAAAGCTTTTATTGATACAGGCATAGCCCAAGTTATAGTTAGTCATTTATTCCTCCGAATGTGCTTATAATATAACACGATGTTGTATTTTGTCAAATTATTTTACTAAAAACTGTACACTGATTAACGCCAAGCAGAGTACAAATGAAATAGCATTCTTTATTGTAAAGATCTGTTCTCCTAAGAAGTACCAAGTCAAGGGTATGAAGATTAGATACCCCAAGCCAAAAGTTAAGAACCTTATAGACCAAAGCGACATTTCTTGATAAAGTTGTATTGTTGCCATTGAAAACAACAGAGATACAATAGGCCCAAAGAACAAAGCAATGTAGATATAGTTTGACTTGAAGGGTTCATCAAGTATTCCGGAATTGGATTGAAACCAAGCCAATATTTGTGCTATTGTAAATAAAAGTGCTCCAAATAAAATTCTCATTTATTCCTCCGATTTAGTGTCTAATATTTTCACATTACTTCTTCCAACGAGCTTCTCCCAAAACTCGGGAGAAGCGATAGTTGGTGATTGTCCCAATAGGGATCTGAATGCTGAATGGCGGACCATTCCGGCGATAACGCCAGAGGGTCGGGGCACATAATAGACCCCGTCCTCTATGATATATTCATAGTACATTTTTCCTCCGAATGTACCTATATTATAACATAAAACACCATTTTTGTCAAATCATTTCTGGGCATTTTGAGAATTTAACTTGGCTAATTTTTCCGGTTGTTTGATCAAGGCATGAAGCAATATATTGCTTAAAGGAGACAAGGTCATTGAATTCCTTAAGCTCTCCATGGTGAAATACTTTATAAACTCCTGTGTCCATTAGAATGTCAACTTTGTTCATAATGATATTGGTTGCTCCGCTTACATTGATAGCATGAACTAACATATCTAAGTTTAGCCAATTTACTTTTCTCTTGCGACCGGTTGTCACTCCAATTTCGCCTCCTACCTCTCCAATCTTTGCCAATTGTGGATCATTTAGAAGTTCTTCTGGGAACAGAGGGTCAATACCCGAGCGAGTATCATAAGCCTTGCAAGTTCCGTAAATACGCCTTATTTTTTGTGGTGGAAAGCCAAGAGAACAGGCTCCATACGGTAAGGTAGTGGAAGATGTGACAAATGGGTAATTACCATGGTTTACGTCCAAGTAAAAGCCCTGTGCTCCTTCGCAAAGTATGTTACCGTATAGTTTCTCATCCCAGAGAAATGCTTCGGGCAATACATCTCTAGCTAAGGTGCCTTTGCGGCCCATCTTGTCTGCATAACAAGGCCCAATACCTTTTGATGTGGTACCAAGTCTTTTAGCCAAGAGTGCCTTATCCGCATTGATGTGGCGATCTTGAACAATGTGGGCCCTAGGTGAAACCTTGATCAAAGAGATGTCAAAACCATTCTTCTCTAAGTACTCCATTTCTCTCTTGAAAGAGTCAATATGAACGACACATGCTGGTCCTATGACTGATTTAACGCCATGAAATACTCCGCTGGGTATTAGGTGGGTTTTATATCGCTTACCGTTCAAGAATACCGTATGGCCGGCATTGTTTCCTCCGGCCCAACGACATACAAAATCATATTCACCTTCTCTTACTAAGGCAGAGGTGACTTTGCCTTTTCCTGTATCTCCCCATGAGAGATCTGCTACGATGTCTACATAATTGATCATTTAATACCTCCTAGTATAATCATATTATAATTTCTTATTAGCGATTGCTTGCTCTATATTCCTACATGCAAGGTCAAAATACTCAGGATCTCGCTCTATCCCAATAAACCTTCTATTGTGCTTTATAGCGGTCACAGCGGTGGTTCCAGCACCCATATAAGGGTCTAAAACGACATCACCTTCATCTGTTGTTGGCAAGATGCAATTTTCAACCAACTTCTCAGGAAATGTGCACACATGTCCGTCATTCCTACTCGGAGGAAATCTCCAAATGTTAGTTAGTTTCAAATCTTTGTTGTTCCACTTTTTAGGCTTCTGAATCTGATAAATTCTTTCTTCTTGAATGTGGTATCTATTTGATGGATTACCAATACCACAGCGATCCCAAATAATCTCACACCAAATCGGAAATTTATGTAACCAATGCATTGGGTGGTGTAAGTTGTTATCTGTTCTGTAAATGTTTCTGCCGTGCCATGCAAAACGGACTTTGTGGTTGTAAAAAACAGAACTTCTAGATACTCTCATGAGCTGAAAGATCACTGATTGTTGTATGCCTTGGTATTCCCACTCTGGGAGATCATCGGCATACCACTTTTCATACTTCGCTGTCATTGATTTAGATGTTTTAGAGTTTTTATAATCTGAGTATCTTTTACATAGATTATAGGGAGGAGAGGTTACAGTTACCTCTACTTCGTTTCTATCAATAAGAGGAACCATCTTTTTAACCATTGTGGTCGGGTCATCCTTATCTTCCACTTCTATTTCTTTTACCTTTTGTTCAGACAGAATCTCCAAGCAATCACCCAGATACATCGTACCATATTCAAATTCTCTAATCTTAATCATTCTTGGCTCCCTTGTACATTTTTGAATGTGATTTCTTATAAGCCCTAAAAGCAGTTCCACGATTTTTTCCTGTTTTTGCTCTGAACTCAACGACTATGTCGCCATTTTCAATCATTCTCCAAACAGACTCTTTTACTATTCCACTATGCGATGTCACTGAAGATACTACTGATCCGTCGTGTTCAAAAAGAACAACCTTATTAAGCTTCTTACTGAATCTTTTCCATAGTTTTTCTAACTGCCAGTGTCCTACAAGTTCATCATTGATGCCATATATGCAAAGCCTTTCTTTGTCCCTCTCAAGAGAGAGATACAAGCCCTTGTTGTTTGGTTTACCAGATCTGAATGTGGTGTTGCACTTCTTGAAATCACCATCAGTGAATGTTGCATATGCATCAATGATATCAGTCATCCTATTGTAGCCACGATCTTTGTTTCTTATAGGTTCACAAGAAAATAGTGTAGTTCGGCATGTACTTTTGGTATTAACACTTTTGATTTCACCATCAACGCAATCAGCACCAGTATTGTTGTTCTCTTCAATACCAAGCATATTTTCAATAATACGACCATTTTCGCCATCGTCTTTTGGTCTATGTTCGGTATCTGTTGAGTCTAGTCGCCTTCCGACTAATTTGTTCATTTTGTTATCCATAGTTGCCTCCTTGGAATGTTAAAATAAAATCAATACTTTATCAGTATCAACAATTATATTATAACATGTTGTGATCTTTTGTCAAGAAAAAAAAACCCCCAACCTTGCGGTTGAGGGCGGAGAAACTAAAATGAATAACACATTTAGCTTTTTTCTTCGTCGAGCTTGATGCCTCTGACAATTGCTTCGTCCATAATGTCAAACACTGTTGCTCTAAAATCGTCCTTTTTCAACATCTCAATCCACTTGGTGGCTTGAAATTTAACATCCTTGCCTTTAAGTGTGGTGATGGTATACCAAGCACCTGATTGTTTTAGACGATCTGTTCCGGAAAGTTTGATGGCTGTGAACCAAGATTCTTCATCTTGAATACCAACACCCTCGCCCCACATAATCTTAAAGGTACAATTTGCCTTTAATGACCCGAAGCGGGATTTTTGGATTGTCGCTTTAACTTCTGAGCCGATTACTCTTCCAACATCATCATAAATGTATGATGCCTTAGACTTACGTCCCGTTAGCCATACCCTTAATGAAGAGAAGTATTCAATCGCCTTACCGCCGGGAGCAATAAAAGGCGTCGTCATAAGCTCAGCGATGTTTGTCGTAATGTTGGTCTTCAACTGATTGATTAAAAGCAATGTGCACTGATTATTCGCTAATGGAATAGTGAGCTTCGGAAATGCTTTTGCGAAGATCCTTGGCTTTACAGCCATCGTACTTTGTGGATTGAAGTCCGATTCAATTTCCTTCTCGGAAGATGTCGCAGCAATTGAGTCCCAGATGAATAAGAACCTTTGTTCTGGATATGTGTCCATCAACATTTCAATAGATTCAAGTACTTTCTCTACAGAGATTGCCTGAAAATAAAGAAAGTTCTCTTCTATGTTTACCGATGCCTGTGTTAAAAAGTCAGGATCAACGGCGGACTCTGCATCAAAATAGACTACGAAGATGTCCTTATCTTGTGCTCTTCCTGCTATCTGAGCTGCCATGTAAGACTTTCCTGTTCCGGAAAGCCCAGCAATCTCAGTTATTTTTCCAATTGGAATTCCGGCTTTACCCTTGATTGAGATAATAGAGTCAAGCCAGCGGGATCCGGTGGGGATCCAATCAACGACAGACGATGGATCGTTGCCGTTTCCAAGAGAGTGGGCGACTTCAAGTCCCGCTTTCTTGTTAAGTTTCTTTTTCATTTCGTTAATATTAATTTTACCTGGTTTCATGTGAATCACTTCTCCCATTTGATCTCCTTCTATTTAGTCTTTTGATTCTTCTTTGTGTATCTTTTTTCTCTCGCTCGGTACCAACATACACCAATCTGGTTCCGAATAATCTGTCAAATCTATCTGTTGTTACACCCCAGTTCATCTCTTGTGTTGTTGCCATGTGATGGGCATAATGCCATGGATAATTTTCTTTGCACCACTCCGGCTCTAAATGTGCTCTCCGATGTACATAATAGTATCGGAGAGCACCAGCGGTGATTCCGCTGTATAGAGTCAAGGAGAAAAACATGACTGGTAAGTGTAAAATAACTAATAATAAAATGGATAGGGTTTCTTTTAGTGACGGATCATCATAAAACAAATTGCTCCTTGATGTCCGATGGTGTTCGTAAAAATGAAAAGAAAAAAACTTATTCTTCTTATCTTTACCTAGTCCGTGTAAAAGATGTTTGTGAATTAGCCACTCAAGCAGCTGTACATAAACAAACCCTAAATAAAACAAACCACAAACTAGCAAAACACCCATTTTAACAACCCCTTTTAAGTAAATATGGGGTTTTTAGTCGTTATTCCTCTGCTTCTTCAGATTCTGCTGAAGTATCTCTGGCTTCCTCTTCTTGTGCTGAGTCTACAACTTCGGCAGCAGGTTCTTCTGCTGCTGTTTCTTCGTCGCTACATGCGAACATTAATGCTGAAAAAATAATCATTACGTCTCCTTTTGTTAGATTATAATGCCCCCCTACAAAGCCGGAGGACGTGGCTTGGATCTCTATGATTCCAAAAGATGGTCAACTGCCGCTTCAACTGAGTTGCGATTGCCGTATTTTTCTGTTTCTGTACTTCTACCTTCGGAGGAGGAATCTGTAGAAAGAAAATCATCTAAAATCGCCTGAACTTCGTCGGAGGTCTTGCGTTCGAAAATCTTAGAGATCTCTGGTACAGAATCTAGAAGAGATTGACAATCGGCAACTTCGTCATCACAAAGTGGAGACGGGCGCCGACGCGGTTTCAATTGAGTTTTTGGAAAGGATCCGGGAGTGCCAGGAACATTGTAGTTGAGTACAATATCTGTTCCACTGTTGGGATCAGTAATATCACCATAATCAGGGTCAAGAACAAGTCCGAGAAGGTTTTCATAAGCGGTCTTACCATAAGCCCAAATACGAACTCCCCTATCTTCTTCGCCTCGTACCAAAATTGGAGAGAAGTACCGCTTACGAACAAAAAGCTTCTTTGCTTCTCGTTTTAAATCGTCTTCGTTCTTCTCTACACCTTCCTTCCATAGAGTGGAAGCAAAGTTACAAATAGGACAATCTTCGCCATGATTCTTCTTAGGACAGAGGATTCCGGGATTCTTTCCCACATTGTAATGAAAGTGAAACTCTTTGAAGGGATCTCCATCCGCTGTCGGAACGATACGAATAGTCTGATCTCCTTGTTGAGGTTTCCATTTGGTGTTATCACCTTTCTTTGCACCGTGCTTTGATGCTTCGAGCTTAGCTCGCATTTCTTCAATATTAATAGCCATAATTATATTCTCCTTATTAATTTTTTTGACTTAAATGTCTAAGGTCCCAACACTCGTGTTGAGCCACAGGT
>UEXM01001235.1_pt1 | contig 22564 bp, 25 predicted proteins | sample 1796661 | NCBI WGS metagenome assembly UEXM01 (sample SAMEA4772469, study PRJEB27181) | metagenome | reverse complement strand
TTGTTAAATGCCTTGTTAATGGGTGGTATCGAAGCAGCTAAAGAAGGTTCTGCTAAATCCGTTTTGGCGATGGCTGTGAAGAAACTTGGAGTAGACTTAAATGAATAAGAAAGCAATTGCAATAGATATATTGAAGCATCCGCTAATAAAAAAACTACTCGAGATGAATATCGCATCTCCTAGTGTTATCAATCGACTTATAGTTGAAGAGATAATGGAGTCCTCTCAAGGATCAACTTTGAGAGATCGCTTTAGGAGAGGCAAAAATAAATTGTCTGCTAAGCAAGCACTTGCTGTTGCCGAAATGGAAGCAAGCGAACAAGGGAATGAATATACAGAAGAAGAATCTGCAATTGTTGACGACCTCGAAAATAAACAAAATGAGATCGTAAGATTCAACGCAACGTTTCAACAGATTGTGGATGAAATAACAAAAGTAGGAACATATAACCATAACCAGCACCTGTCTTTCTTACAAACGTTTGTCGTACAATTTAACAAATTCAGAGAAGACTTTTTTAAAGCCCACAGTGATGTAGATTTCAAAGATGCTGAAGACGAAGGTCCATATAGAGATGCAAAGGTCATTGTAACTCAAATTTATAATGAGATAGATGAGAAATACAATAACTTCGAAGAAGACTCAACAGTTGCCACACAATTTTTCGACAGCTTAAAGAACACTGGAGCCATTGGTAGTACTATAGAGACGATGAAAGACATTCAGCTGAATTTGGACACTGCTCCTATAGACCCACCGGAACAAGCTGCCGCCGCCCTTGGAGCACCTGAAACAGAAGCAGCACCCGAAGATGAGCCATCAGTTGAGACTACACCTCTCGAAGCAGCACGGAAAATAGCTACCGACTCAGATACTGCCAAGAAAGCAGCAGATACTGCTGGTAGTATGGAAGGTGCAAAAGCCGCTATCGAAGCTTCCAAGGAAAACGCCACTAAACCAGAAACCATGTCAGAAGAAGATTTTAATGCAATTTTTGATAAAGCATTTGAGGCAATGAAAGTACACCTACCATCAGAAGAAGAAGGTGATACAACAGAAGCGGGCACTATCGGAAAGATAGATGCAGCAAAAGCTTACAAAGATATAATAGATGGTAAGGAATATAGTCCTGAATCTGCTATGATAAGTTTTGTGGAGGAATTCCTGAAAGTAAGACATTTGAAAGATCAAGTTAGTCTTATCGATAATCTAATAGACGCACTGGAACAGTTAGAAAACAAAATAAAAGGAACAGATGAGAAAGCTCTTCAAGAAAGCATGCTCAATGTCACAACTGGCATAAACGCTGCTAGAAAGTTCTTTGGACGGTCTGGAGAGGAAAGTGAAGAAGAAGAAGAGGCACCGGAAATAAGAAATGATGTAGACCTTTCCACCACTCAAGTAAAAACACTTGAGCAAAAGAAAGCAGAAATGATACAGCAGTTGAAAGCGTTGTCTGATATGATGAAAGAAATTGATGAAAAAAGTACGTCTGTGGCGTCTCGGTATATTAAAACACAAGTTATCAAGTCAGCAACAGCTCTGCAAGATATCATCTCAGATATCCACAAGGAAGTACAAAATCCAAAACCAATGACGGAAGAGGTTGATCCTACTCCAAAGAGATTATCTAGAAAAGAAAAGTCTGACAATGTCAAAGCAGCATTTGCCAACATACAACCTCTTATACTCAATCTTGATAAGATAATGGACAATTGGGAAGATAAAGAAGACAACTCTGATGTTGATGCGTCCGCTCTGTTGAGCAGGATAGATAGGATAAGAGATATAATCACACCAATCCGCCCATATTTTCAATTGAAGACATCTGCATTCACAAACAATAGGATAGAATTCAAAGACTTGAAGACAATGTTACGAAAGATAACATTACAACTTATCGATGTCATGAAGAGAGTAGACAACGCAGTTGATGACGAAATGGTCGAACCAGCCGATGCAAATACTTTATTAAATAAGTTAGCGAATGTGTCAGGTCTCATTGAGAAATACATAGGCCCACCCAGTAAGATAAAAACTACATCTTCAACACCATTTGAGGAGCCAGAGCCGAAAGAAGAAGAATCAGAGTCTTTTGAAGCAATAATTGAACCTATTGTCGACATTGAGATAGAGGAGCTTGATAGTGAAATATTTTCTGATTTTTCTGAAGAGGATTTCGAATACGAAGATATTCCTACATTCTTTGGTGAGTTCCCAACAGCAGAAAATATTATTGATGATATAAGGAAAGAATTGGTATCATCCGAAGAATCAATAGAGGAAATTACTCCCGAACAGCAAGCATCAATTGAAAAAATGGTATTCGACAGATTAAAAGATAAGATAAAAGGAACGACAGTCGTAAGTGATGAAAACATTGCTGCATTATTTGAAGACAATGATTACAAATCGATTAAAAAAACCCTTGACGGATTGATAGAATATCTAACGAGTAAAAACCCACCTGAATTCAATGATGGTGAAGATAATATAAATTTTAGCGACTATTTTGATACTATTATCTCGGAAGCAAAAATTGGCGCATCGGAAATAGTAGATGAATTCAGTACACTTATATCTGCTCTTGAAGGTACTTTCGACTCATATAAAACAGCAAAGACACCAATTGCAGACCTCGCAGATGTATTATTTGGGCTTCAAAAAATACAAGATGAACTTAATGGCCTTGAAACTGAATCGAAAAATATGTCCGGAGAAGAAATAAAAGCAAAAATTGAAGACGTAACTTCCGATATAGAACAAACAACAGGCGAATCCCCCCCAAAGGGCGACTCAAACCAAATTCTATCTCACATAAAAACTTTTCTAAGAAATGTGAATAAAGATACTTTGTCCTCTGAAAATTACTCAAAGGCACTTAAAAAAGCTTACGACACACTCTTTAGTACAGTACGAAAATCAAACCCAAAACTAACAGAAACTGGTGGGTATATAGACTTGAGTGGTAGTGGTATTGTAATTACTCATAACAAAGCTATTTTATTTCAGATTGCTTGGTATTCTAGTGGTTTCGTTGCCTTCACCTTTACAGATGGAAAAGGGTTCTTCTATCCCGATCGTGGTGATATCAAAAAAGAATTAATTTTACAAGCGAAAGAAGTAGGAAAAAAGGTGGGCGACAACACTCTTGTAACATATGAGCTTGTTGGAAAAACAAAAAAAGGCAACCGTACTCAAAAAGATAACGCCAACTATGAAAAAGAAGAGAGTTATGAAGATGTCTGGAACAGTCTTAATGATAAATTAAAATTAGCTCCTGAAGGTTTTGTAGAAAAGCTAAAATCATTTTTTACTCGTCGAAAACGTCTTGAAGAGCAAGTCCAAATAAAGTTAGAGCGACTGATCGAGATGAAGTTACAAGATTATATCTCACAAAATAGAAATTTAAAATCAGTTTTTCCATCCGGATATCTCAATCCAGAATACGATAACAAACCAGTAGATTCTTTATTAAATACATTTACAAACGGTTCAATTGACTCCGGCTCTCCTTTCTCGATACTATTAAATATGGCAAAACGGTTAGGAGGAGGGTACCCTGCATATACTAAAAACTTATTAGGTGGAATTCCTTACAAGACAATAGAAGCAACAAAGAAGTTAAATATGGCTTTGAATAAGCAAGATTTTTATAATACCCTAGAGTCATTATATCAAGATGAGATGAAAGCTGTTATTGTGTTTATCTCCTCCCGAGACAAAAGTCAAGACACTAATTTGCGTCAAGAGAGTTATGTATTGGTAGGAAATTGGTTATCTGTTTATAGATCTTCACGAGATGGATCTAAAGAAATAATAGATCTCTACACCGATGCCGATGCTTGGTACAAACAATACAGAAAGGTGTTATCTTTAGCCGGAATAAAAGCAGAAGATAAACTTGTTATTGTTGACCCTTCTATGGAAGAGAGACTAATTAAGAAACTCGCCCCTTTGGTCGAGAAAACAATCAAAAGGAAACAACATGGCTAAAAAAAACTTGGTGATCGATACTTCGGTCTTCCTATCAGATGCAACTTGCATCTTCAAGTTTGGCAACTCGGATATTTTCATTGCCTTCAAAGTATTGGAGGAGATCGACAAGCATAAAAAACGCCAAGACTCCGTCGGATATAATGCACGAAAGATTATCAAGATACTTGATGAGTTCCGAGCAAAAGGACCTTTATCAAAAGGTGTTCGTATCGGAAAAGGAAAAGGCATATTAAAAGTCGAAGAAGGAAGAAAGGATCTTCCGGAAGGTCTTTCAATGGATATCCCTGATCATCAAATCATTGCAACCGCATTATACGTCCAAGAACAACACCCAAAGCGAAAAACCGTCATGTTGTCTCGAGACATCAACTTTCGAGTCATCTCTGACTCTGTTGGAGTCCCATCAGAAGATTACATAACCTCACAAGTCGTTGAAGACACAGATAAAATCTTTATGGGCCTAACTGAACTTGTAGTAGACGATGAAATGGTAGAACAATTCTATGCAGAGGAGAAAATAGTTTTTGACAAACCATTCCAACGAGAAAGAAAGGTGATATTCCATCCCAATCAGTTCATAATGCTTATTTCTTCATCTAATGAGAAGAAGACGGCTCTTGCCAAGTACATCAACGAAGCAACTGCTATTCAACGTGTGAATGACCATAAAAAGGAATTGTCGTGGGGCGTTATACCAAGAAACAAAGAGCAGTCATTCGCATATGACCTTTTATTTGATGATGAAGTTCCTCTAGTCTCTTTGATTGGGCGAGCAGGATCAGGAAAGACTCTTATGGCTATTGCTGCCGGAATGGAACAAACCGTTGGTCTCGGAAACAAGAAATACAATAAGATTGTTATATCTCGACCTGTACAACCAATGGGAAAAGATATCGGGTTTTTGCCCGGAGACATGAAAGAAAAAATGTTGCCATGGTTAATGCCAATACAGGACAACTTACAGACGATGATTGGAGACAAGGTAATGCTTGAATCTTTTATCGAACAAGGAAAGATCGAGATCGAAGCATTAACATACATTCGAGGGAGATCAATCAACAACGCCTTCATGATTATCGATGAAGCACAGAACTTGACAGCACATGAAGTCAAGACCATAATAACACGCGTAGGAGAGAACACCAAGGTGGTTTTAACGGGTGATATCGAACAGATAGACAACTTATACACCAATGAGACTTCCAACGGCTTAACGTACGCTGTAGAGCGTTTTAAAGAGTATAGCTTAGCTGGGCATGTTACTTTCACAAAGGGTGAACGTTCCAGAATAGCGACTTTAGCATCAAAGATTTTATAATTGTAATATTGGAGAATACTTAAGTTAACAAAATAATTTGACAAAATATAATGAGTATGTTATAATACCTTTATAGTAAGGAGAAATAATGAGTTGGCTTGAGAACTCTATGAAAGAAGCAAAGAAAATGAAGGACCATTACAAGATGCAAGGTGTGGACATATTCATCAAGGACAAACTAACTGAAGAAATTGACGTTGACTTTGTCATAAGGTATATATCTACTCGTCTGCCGGAACATCTGATGACCTCAATCGACATTATCTATGTCGGACATTTTAAAATGCTTGTAGACAGAGAGGTAAGTGCCATCTATGAGGACGGAGCAATCTACGTGACAAATGAACAAGATTCTGAAATGGATATGATTGATGATCTTATTCATGAGATAGCCCACTCAAATGAGAAGAGATTCCAAGATTTAATTTACGGAGACGGTAAACTAGAAAAGGAATTCTTGTCAAAGCGTGTTGCTTTAAAGAACATAATATCTCGTCAAGAGAAAAAGTATAACATACCAATCCATTTTGGAATAGATCCAACACATAGTGAGGCTATCGATGACTTTTTATACAAAGACGTGACTTATTCTGCTTTATGGCAAATGGTTCCGGGAATATTCCCATCACCATACGCTGCTACGTCACTTCGTGAATACTTTGCAAGAGGATTTGAAGAGTATTTCATGGGTGCACCTAAAGACCTCAAAGATAATTGTCCTATACTATATTCAAAGATGTATAACTTACACAATATGGAGGAATAATGCATATATCATACTCAGAACTCAAACAGTGGGCCGAATGCCCATGGAAGCACAAGCTTGTTTATCGAGACCGAATAAAGAAATTTATGGGAAACGAATACACAGCGTTTGGTAGAGCTTTGCACCTTTTGTGTGAAAACTTAATTGAAGAGAAAATTCAAGATGAAGAACAAGATGACTTCTTCGAACTTGCCTTTGAGAAAGAGATCATGGACCTCATGGCAAAGGAAGTAGAACTTAATGAAAAGATGATAAATGATATGATTGACCAAGCAAGAAACATATCTCCCAAGATCATACCACAAGTTGTAAAGTACTTTGACAATTATGAAGTCTTTTCAGTTGAAGAGAAACTTATGTTACCTATTAAAGAGCTAAAAGACCTAGGGTATGAGTTCAAGGGTTATATTGACTTAGTTCTTAAGACAGAAGATGGCAAGTACCATATCATCGATTGGAAGACTTGTTCATGGGGTTGGGATGCAAAAAAGCGTTCTGATAAGTATATCACATATCAACTAACATTGTATAAGAAGTTTTTCTGTGAAAAGCATAATATTGATCCAAAATTAGTTGAAACACACTTTGCTCTTTTAAAAAGAACTGCAAAAAAAGATCATGTTGAGATCTTCCGTGTAACTTCTGGTCCAAGAAAGATCCAAAACGCAACCGATCTCTTGGTAAAAGGTGTGAGAACCATCAACAGCGGAGTTCATTTCAAGAACCGAAACTCGTGTGGGTATTGTGAATTCAAAAACACCAAGCACTGCCCGAGATAAAAAAAAATAAAAAAACTTGACAAACTTCTTTTAACGTGTTATAATAGTATTAAAAAGAGGTGACAATTGTCAAAAATAAAAGTACTAACCTTGAGTGATCATCCCCTTTCCCCATCGGGCGTTGGAACTCAAACAAAATACGTATGTGAAGCTCTTCTCAAGACTGGTAGATATTCTATCATTAGCTTGGGTGGAGCTATTAAGCATGCAAATTATAATCCAATAAAGGTTGATCCATATGGGGACGACTGGAGAATAGTCCCAGTTGATGGATATGGAACACAAGAGATGATACGCTCTGTGCTGAGAACTGAGAAACCTGACGTCCTATGGTTTATGACTGACCCACGTTTTTGGGGTTGGTTGTGGGAGATGGAAAATGAAGTAAGACCACTTTGCCCTATGGTTTATTATCATGTATGGGATAATTTTCCTGCTCCGATGTTTAATAGAAACTTCTATCTTTCAAATGATTACATAGCAACTATATCAAAAGTAACAGATGACATCGTCAGAGAAGTATCTCCAGAAGTCTCACGACAATATATACCACATGCAGTAGACTCTAATACCTTTAAACCAGTCTCCCAAGTTGATAAAGAGATATTTAGAGAGAAGTCGTTGATGGAAGAAGACCGAGATAAGGTTATCTTCTTCTGGAACAATCGAAACGCTCGAAGAAAACAATCCGGAACACTAATTTGGTGGTTCAAAGAGTGGCTTGATAAGATGGATCTCAATGACAAGGTGTCTTTGATAATGCATACAGAACCTAAAGACCCTCATGGACAAGACCTCCAGCATATTATAGAACGCTTAGGACTTATTGATAGACAGGTCATGTTATCTATCAACAAGATTGCACCAGACCAGCTTGCAGCAATGTACAATATAGCTGACTGTACAATAAACATATCAGACGCTGAAGGTTTCGGTCTTGCAACCCTAGAATCACTTTCTTGTGGAACACCTATCATAGTAAATATGACTGGTGGTTTACAAGAACAAGTAACCGATGGCGATAACTGGTTTGGAATAGGTCTATTCCCAACCTCGAAAGCAATTATAGGCTCACAGCAAGTACCATATATCTATGAAGATAGAACTGATAAGAAACAATTTCATTCTGCTCTTACCAAAATATACAAAATGGGAAAAAAGAATAGAGAAGAAATGGGTCTTGAAGGAAGGCAGCACGTTTTAGATAATTATGGTTTTGATAAATTTCAAAATAAATGGGTTGAGTTTATGGACAAGGTTGTCGAAGAACAAGGTTCTTGGGAAAATAGAAAAAATTACAATGGAATAATCTTTAAGGAGGTTGCGTAATGAAGAAGAAAATTTTAGTTAAAGCTCCAATGCTTTCACAATCCGGATATGGAGAACAATCTCGTTTTGCTCTTAGAGCACTTCGCTCACGAGAAGACTTGTTTGATATATATGCTTTACCAATCCCATGGGGGCAAACCGGTTGGATTTGGGAAGAAAGTGAGTTTAGAGAATGGTTAGACAGTAGGATAACCGAGACTCAAATGGCTATTCAACAAAAAACCTTACAGGTAGATACAAGCCTTCAAATTACAATACCCAATGAGTTTGAAAGAATGGCGCCTGTAAATATAGGATATACTGCTGGGATAGAAACACACAGGTGTTCTCCTCAATGGTTGCCCAAATGCAACGAGATGGATAAGGTACTAGTTGTATCGAACCACTCAAAAACATCATTGATTGACACCGTTGCAACAGCGATTAACAACGAAACAGGTGAAGAGAGTCCATACAAAATACAGAAGCCTGTTGAGGTTGTATGGGAAAACACACCAAGACACGAACCGGAGGAAATAAATGGATTCGAATTACAATATGATAATAACTTCCTTGTTGTATCCCAAATGGGACCAAGAAAGAACTTCGCAAACACTATCTCTTGGTTTATTGAAGAGTTTATTGACCAAGAAGTTGGGCTGGTGGTTAAAACAAACATAAAGAACAATAGCTCAATGGATGCGGCAATAACAGAGTCGCAAATAAGAACAATTTTAGGAAAGTACCCTGATAGGGTTTGCAAGGTTTACTTGTTACATGGAGATCTCAAAGCATCGCAAATGACTTGGCTATATCAGCACCCGAAAATGTCAAGCTTGATTAATATTTCTCATGGAGAGGGTTTTGGCCTTCCTATGTTTGAAGCAGCGAGAGAAGGTTTGCCGGTCATAACTGTCGGATGGTCAGGTCAGTTGGACTTTTTGACTGCTGATGGTGAAGAATATTTTGAGAACGTAAAATATACGATGCAACCAATCCAACCAGAAGTGGTTTGGGATGGTGTATTAGAGAAACAGTCTATGTGGGCGTACGCAGAACAAGGGTCCTATAAAATGGCTCTCCGTAAAACTTTAAAAAACACACAGAGTATAAAACAACGTGCACAAAAACTTAAAGGTCTTATTGAAGAAAGATTTAATAATGATAAACTCTATAAAGGGTTTGTTGATGAAATCCTTGGCTTTGATTCTTCCTCTATCGCACAGAAAGAACAAGAGGTCTTAGAGTTTGAGTAAAAAGATAGTATTCATTTCAGACTTTTTCTCAAACCAAGTTTTAGGCGGCGCTGAGATTTATGACGACATCCTTATAACCTGTCTTCAAGAAAGGGGCAACAAAGTTTGTAAGTTCAATTCTTTAGAATTTACTGACAAACACCTGCAACTTTACCTGAAGACAGGTTATTATTTTATTGTTTCAAATTTTGTAAATCTATCACAAAATATTAGAAAACGCTTAGAAGCTTGTTCTGATAGATATATCATTTTAGAACATGATCATAAATACGTTTCGAATAGAAACCCAGCAGTTTTTGAGAACTTTCAAGCTCCATCGCATATGATAGTTAATAAAAGCTTCTATGCAGCTGCTAAGGTCGTGTTCTGTCAAAGTAGCATACATGCTGACACTCTATCTAAAAATTTAAATATTAATAATGTAACTTCATTGGGCTGTTCTCTATGGTCAAAAGAACAGTTAGACTTTATATCATCAAACATCAAGCAAAAGAATGAGAAGTCTTTTATTTTAAACGACACAAATCCCATTAAAGGACTCAAAGATGCTTTAAAGTTTTGCAATGATAAAAAAATATCGTATGATTTGGTAGACAAGATGCCTTATGAGAAATTTATAGAAAAGTTATCTTCATATGACAGATTTGTATTCTTTCCGAAGTCTTTAGAAAGTTTTTGTAGGGTTATATTAGAAGCACGTATGCTCGGATGTAAACTAGTAACAAACAAGCTTAATGGTTGCACTTATGAGCCGTGGTTTAAACAATACAAGGGACAAGAGTTAATAGATTTTGTTGACAACCAAAGAGGTGTTATTGTAGAGACAATTGAGACTAAGTTATTTCAACATTCTGAGCAAAAGAGCGGAGATATAACTGTTATTTTAAATTGTTACCGACGCCCTCATAACCTCCAGATGCAGGTTGAGGCAATAAGAAAGCAAAGCATAAAACCCGTGCAGATATGGCTTTGGATAAATTACCACGAAGATAATAAGGACTTTGACCCAACGAGTCTTGATGTAGACAAGGTGTTCAACAATGACTATAATTGGAAGTTTTACGGAAGGTTCGCAGCTGCATTGTTAGCAGACACAGAATATGTCGCAATGTACGACGACGACACAGTCCCCGGTCAAAACTGGCACAAGAACTGTTTAGAGACTATGGAGACTCATGAGGGTATACTTGGCTCCGCTGGCGTCATTCTCAAGGGAAAACAATATGTCCAACACGATAGATGTGGGTGGCCGACCAACAATGATAAAGTGACCGAAGTAGACCTTGTTGGTCATTCTTGGTTTTTCAAGCGTGAATGGTTGAGGTACCTATGGCAAGAGAAACCAGTAACTTGGGATAATGGAGAAGATATTCAATTTGGCTTTATGGCTAAGATACACGGTGGAATACCAACCTATTGCCCACCACACCCAGCTGACGACAGGACAATGCACGGCTCTATACTTGGAAACGAGCTTGGTATTGACGATAAAGCCACTTCAAATAACAGAGCAGTGTCTCACCAAGCATTCTTCTCTGAAAGAGACTCCTGCGTCCAAGAAGGGCTTAGAAAGGGCTGGAAAACCGTAAGGCAAATTAAGTTATGAAGCATTTTAAAAAAGCATTCAAAGAAGTATTGCAAAAGATTAAGAATCAAGAAAATTTTGCTTTCTCAAGGTTCTCTGATGGAGAGTTGTTTATAATGCAAGATAAGACTGTTGTTTTGGCTGACAATCATTATATAACCGGAAACATCAAAGGTCCAAATAGGTATACGAAAGAAGAGCATAAAGAATTCTACCCTGATAAACACCAGAAATACAGAGAGAAACTGATCGAATGTTACTTGCATAATCAAGATGGATATTACAAAGGTATCTGCACATCCTCAGACGGTCACGTAGGAAGAGAGAACTTCGAGTGGATGATAGACTTCCACGGCGGAGATCATGCCAACTTGACATATTCAAACTTATTAATTAATGCAAATTACTCTAACTTTGTTGAAGAAATGATCCCTGCTCTTTGCGAAAGAAAAATTATTTATGTTGTCAATGAAATGGCAGATACTAGTAAGCTTCCCTTTGATATCGTTAAAAAATTTCATATAGGTTCTAATTGTATGATAAACAATTTTGATACGTCTGAAGCAGTTGCTTCATATATCAGAGATAATAATATAAAAGATCACGTTATACTGTGCTCTGCTGCGTCTCTATCTAATTTTATAATACACGACTGCTACAAAGAAGATAACAACAATACTTTTTTAGATATCGGTTCTTGTCTTAATCCTCTTTTAAATTTAGAAGGTTGGAGATATACCAGAGGATACCTCACCAGCTATTGGCTAAACTCAGGCAGCCCCTTTGGAAGACAGGAGGATGTATGGAGTTAGTGAAATGCGAAGAAAAATATTGGGAAGATATAAGGCAGTTAAGAAATATGGATGGCATCAAGCAAGGTTTTATAAAACAGCACCATATACAAATTCACGAACATAGGGTGTTCATGCAAGCAAACAATGAATATTTTTATATTTGCATTGACAAGGACAACTTTTTAGGGTATACTGGAGTTATAGATAAAGATATACGGGTTGCGACACACCCCTCTCATCAAAAGAAAGGAGTCGCTTCTTTTATGATCAATGAGATAATGAAAATACATCCGGATGCTTTTGCAAAAGTTAAAATAACCAACAAAGCCAGCTTGAGACTTTTTGAATCTTGTGGTTTTAAGAAAAAATATTATATATTGGAGAAACAATGAGACATAACCCTTATGAAATAGTAAGAATGTTTGAAGAAACAGTGGCAGATTACGCTGGTGCGCCATACGCAGTATCAACCGATAACTGTACCGATGCTTTGCTTATCTGCTGTGAATACCTAAAAGTCAAAGAGGTGGTTATACCTTCAAAGACTTATCTCTCTGTGCCACAGTCTGTTATGCATGCTGGTGGTACTGTTAAATTTAGAGATTATCATTGGAACGGCATATATCAATTGGAGCCATACCCAATATGGGATGCAGCCAAACGCCTAACATCGGGAATGTATATTCCGGGTTCCTTTATGTGCCTTTCTTTTCATATCAAGAAACACCTGAAGATTGGAAAAGGTGGAATGATATTGACAGACAACAAAGATGCTGTAGAGTGGCTTAAAAAGGCTCGTTACGAAGGTCGAGGAGTTGTTAGGTATCATGAGGACAATATACAAATAAACGGCTATAATGCATATATGTCTCCCGAAATGGCAGCAAGAGGTTTGATGCTAATGCAGAACTACCCAGAAGACATGCCAGACCTACCAGAACAACCTTACTATAAGGATCTTAGAGGTTTTGACTTATTCAAGGATATAGAGGTGGTAGAGTGAGAATAGCACTTTGTTTACACGGTTACTTTGCAAATGCTGGTGGAATACAAGCCTCAGTCGATGGGCAAGAATATATAAGTAGAAAATTGTTAAACAGACACGATGTGGACGTTTTTATACACAGTTGGGATTTGCCCAATAAAGAGTTAGTTTTGTCTCTATATAAACCAACTACCCACTTGTTTGAACAACAACAACAATTTGAAGATAAATTAGCAAACATAAACCAGAGTAAATTCTTTGGCGAAGACAACAAGGCGCCGGGTATGTATCATATCAATACAGTCTTCAAAGGTTTAAGTTTTTTGTATTCTAGGAAAATAGCAGTAGAGCTTAAAAAGAAGTACGAAGAGGAAAATGACTTTGAATACGACTGTGTGGTCTTAGCAAGATTTGATCTTGGACAAAGGGGCAAAGAGCATGCTCAAAAGTATTACGCTACTAACTTTAATTTTGATCCGACATTAGATATGAAATATGTCTATAGTGCCTTCTGGAACCAATTGAATCATGGATATGCTGATCATTGGTTTTTTTCAAATTCAAAGAATATGGATACACTATCTCGCCTATTTGACAGTGTTGAGGAGTACTATCAACCAGATAGCGAATACACAAATAAAGTTACAGATGGTTGGCCTGATAGTAACGCATACAATGAATTTAGTAATGAGTTTTTTTTAGAAAAGAAATCTCTTACACTTAAGAAGTTTCCGTTGTGGGGATGCATTGATAACCACAAGCTTTATAAATGGTACCTGATGGATACTGGTTTGTATGAGAAATCAAGATTTGTTGATATAACGGAGGACAAATGAAAGAAAATATAACCCTTTTTATGTATAGTCATTCATCATATTCTGATGTTTGGGGACCATTCTTTAAACAATCGGAAAAGTTCACACCTGAATATAAGAAAGTTTTGTTTTCTGATGATGATCTTGGAAAAACTCCTGAGAACTGGACGTTTATAAAATACGATGACAACGACAGTTACTCAGATAGAATGTATAAGTGTTTGGAACAAATAGAAACTGAGCTTTGCTTCCTTCACCATGAAGATATGTTTTTGTATGATATGCCGAATAAACAAGTGCTTTCACTTTATGAAGATATTGTCCTAAATGATGACATTGATTTTATAAGACTTTTAAGGTCTGTTGATGCACCATCGTTTAATTATAAAGGTATAAACACGTTGAGTGCTATTCCAAATCACTCACACTATTTTTTTAGCGTCCAGCCAAGCATTTGCAAAACAGATAGCTTGATAAAGATATATAAAAACACAAAGGTGGATCATATTCGACAGTTTGAACCACTAGTGCAACAAGTCTGTCGCGATTTGAAGATCAAAGGTTTGTTTCACTACAATGAAGAACCGAAGCGCGGAGACCACCACTATGACTCAAGTGTATATCCATATATCGCAACAGCCATAGTGAAAGGAAAGTGGAATCTTTCGGATTATCCCATAGAGTTGGGAGAAATTTTAATAAAAAATAACATTAATGTTGACATTAGAGGAAAAGTATGATAAAATTAGTAATATTAGATATAGATGGAATTATGACTGACGGTAGAAAATACTATGGTTTAGACGGGATACCCTTCGCCAAGACATATTGTGACAAAGACTTCACAGCTATAAAAAGACTCAAAGGAGCTGGTGTCGAGGTGTGTTTCCTTTCTGGTGACGAAAGGGTTAATATGGCAATGGCTAAAAATAGGAATATTCCTTTTTACTCTGCTCGAGGAAAAGACAAAGCAGATTTTGTCGAATCCTTTGAACTTAAATATGGAGTGGATAGGAGTGAGATGCTATACATTGGGGATGATCTTTTTGATCTTTCAATAATGAAAGCTGTTGGGCATGCTTTTTGTCCACAAGATGCACCAAGCATCCTTAAAGAGCACTGTGGTTTTAAAAACACAATACCAAGAAACGGTGGCGAGAACGTTGTTGCTAAGATGGTAGACACTTTATTAGAAAGGCGCCAAGTCAGAGACTGTACCATGCAAGAGATAGAAGCACTAGATAAGAAAGAGAAGTTTTAATGAACACGTTAGTTTTGTTTGGAAAAAAATATATGGATACAATTATGTTTGTTAACTCTGTGAAAGACGGAGAAACAAATCAATGCCATGATGTTGTTGAAACAATCGGTGGCTTAAATAATTTTTATGAAGCCAAAATCAAATCTTGGAACATCCAGCCAACATTCTCGGGTTCTAAAAAGGCATATATAGTAAGTAATGAGTTACTGAGTAGTAGGACTTCTTACGTGTTTGACCAAACAAAGTCTACGACATCATCAGAAGAGATGAAGACCATAGAGGAGCAAGGTGAATGGCTTCACTTATGTTATATTGATGATATAGAGTGTTTTTATAAATTTTCCAACATTGGACTTCCCTATAGTTTAGATTTTTGTACTGACAATACAAGGGAGCCGTATTTTGCTATCATGAATAAGGCGGAAATCATATTTGATTCTCGTGAGCGAAAGCATCTATATAAAAGTATATTTATAACTACGCCTTTAATACTACATGACGAACATGGTTTTGAGATCATAATAAATGGCGAAGTAACATTTAAAGAAGATAATGTAAGCTTGCCGAATTTAAACGTTAATGGTGCAGGCGATCTATTTGCAGCATTCTTTATAGAACATTATAGCTCTCTAGGACTTGTTGAAAGCTCTAAAAGAGCAATGGTAGAAACTACCGAAACACTAATTAAAAGGAAAAAAAATGAATAAAAAGTACAATTTGCTCCTGCCAATTGCTGGTAGAGCTCAAAGGTTTTTAGACAAAGGCTATACAATGCCAAAACCACTCATTATGTCTAAAGACAAGCATATAATTGATTGGTCTATGGACTCAATCGATACATCTGAGTGTAATGTTATATTTGCAGTTCGTCTGGAACATATCAACAACTTCTCCATAGATGACATCCTTAGAAAGAAGTTTGGGAATGATATCGAGATTGTAGTGATAGATAGAGTGACAGATGGTTCTGTATCCACTTGTCTTTTAGCAAAAGAGCATATAAACAATGACTTACCGCTAATCATATACACTCCCGATGTATATTTTGAGAATCAATTTTCTCCAACTGAAGTACCTGAAGAATTAGATGGCTTTCTATTGACGTTTAAAGCTAACAGTCCAGCACACAGTTATGTAGAATTAGACAAAGACGGCATGGCAATTAGAACTGCTGAGAAAGAAGTAATCAGTCAGAATGCTGCCGTCGGGGTTTATTATTATAAAACAGGAAAGATGTTTGTTGACTACGCAGAAGAGATGATCTCTAAAAACATCAGAACTAAGGGCGAGTTCTATATCTGCCCAATGTACAACCTTATGATGAGAGATGGTCTAAAAGTTAGCATACAACAGGTAGAAAAGATGCATGTTTTGGGAACACCAGCCGAGCTTGAATTTTTTGTTGAACATGTCACTGCTCGCTTTGGTGAAAAACCTGTTGCATTGTGTTGTGACCACTCTGGTTTCGAAATGAAAGAGATAGCAAAAAGATTATTGGACAAGAACGACGTACCCTACATTGACTTTGGCACATACGTCAACAAAGACTGTGATTATAATGAGTATGTCTGCGCAGCAGTTGGTTCTATTGCAAACAAAACATCTGATTTTGCAATGGGCTTTTGCAGGACTGGTCAAGGTGTTAACATTTTAGCAAATCATTTAAGTGGTATAAGGTCTGCAATAGTTCTAGATGAATATACAGCCGAATACGCTATTAGACACAATTGTGTAAACTTCTTTGCAGTACCAGAGAAGTATGTCTCAGAAGAAATGCTTGATCAAATGATAAAGATATGGAAAAAGACAACATTTGATGGCGGAAGACACATGACACGAATGAAGAAGACAATGGGGTAAAAAATGAAAGATACACAACTACATAAAAGACTATTAAAACTGTTGTTTGAGCATAACGAAGAACATGTGGGAAGCTGCTTCTCTTGTGTTGATATTATCGACAATATATTCAAAACAAAAGATGAGGATGATATTTTCGTTCTATCGAACGGACATGCAGCTTATGCCCTATACTCTGTTTTAGAGAAGTATTACCCTCATGTTGACGCTGACGCGCTTGTAAACAAACACGGCGGCCATCCTAACCGAGATGAAGAGAACCATATCTATTGCTCCGCTGGGAGCCTTGGAATGGGTATTATGATGGCTGTTGGTAGAGCCGTAGCAAAACCAAATAGAAAAGTCCACGTTATGATAAGTGACGGAGAATCAACAGAAGGTTCTGTGTGGGAAGCCTTAAGATACATTGAAGAAATGAAGGTTGAGAACATTGAAGTTCACGTTAATGCAAACGGATATGCTTGTTATGATGAAATGGATGTAGATTATCTAGAAAGAAGGTGTAAAGCATTTCTGCCAAGAATTCATTTCCACAGAACAGAAGAGCAAACTTTTCCCTTCTCTTTCCTTTGGGGTTTGGATGCACATTACATAAAGATAAATAAAGAACAATATGAAGAAGCCTTGGAGGTATTGAACAATGAGCGTTAGAAAAACATTTGTGAAACTTCTGCATGCAGAAATGAAAAGAAACGAAAAAGTGGTTCTTGTCTTGGGAGACTTGGGGTACGGACACTTTGATGCAATTAGGGAAGAATTTCCTGATAGAGTTTTTAATCCGGGAGCTGCTGAACAGTTGCTGCTTGGAATGGCTTGCGGACTGGCTATGGAAGGTTTGATACCTGTGTGCTACTCTATGACTCCCTTCCTGCTTTACAGGCCTTTTGAAGTCATCAGGACATTTATAGACTACGAAAAAATACCTGTGATCTTAGCAGCTGCTGGTAGAGACAAAGATTATGCATCTGCTGGATGGTCCCATTGGGCAACTGATGATAAGGTGCACTTATCAGGTTTTGAGAATATTTTAAAGCTATGGCCCAGTGAAAAAGAGCTTGAAGAAGAGTTCCAAAACATAATAAATACTAAGCTTCCATACTATGTGAATCTTAAGAGGTAATATGAATTTTGATTTAGTAATACAAGGCCCATTAGATAAGACATCATTAGATAGAGTTGACAATATTTCAGATCAATTTGAGAATGTTATAATCTCTCATTGGTCCGAGAACGATTCTTTTTTATTAGAGAGTATACATGCTAAAAATGTTACTGTTTGCCACCAACCAACACCAGATCGAAGCAAAACAGTAGGAGTAATGAAGGATAGCACTCTTTTTTACTCAATAGCTTCAACTCACTTGGGTTTACAAAAGGTCAAATCTGAATATACGATAAAGATGAGAGGGGATGAAGTGTATACTGATTTTCTCCCTTTGAAGAAAAAGTTTCTACAAGATACTGATAGGCTTGTATTTGGAAACATTTTTGCCAAACCATGGTCGCAATCAGAATATCATATAGGAGATCACCTGTTTGTTGCAAAAACAGAACTATTAAGAAAGTGTTATGAAATGTTATATAGAACGTACACAAATAACGGAAATTTGATAGAAGATAGTTGGGCCGTTCAAGGTTATCCATCCCATCAAACTGCTGAGAGTATACTTGCAAAATCTTTTATTAAAGCAAAGGGTGTGGATAAGCAACAATGGCAGAATATTGACACATTTGTAAACAACTTTGATGTTATTGATATATCTCTATTGGGCTCATATGTTGCTTGCTGGAAACACGGCGGGGTGACTTACTCTTCTGATAATAACCCTTTTAACTGGTCCATCAAGAACATGGAGAATATGAAATGATAGTAGATAGAACCAAAAAATTTGTGTTTGTTTGTGTGGCAAAAACTGCCTCTACTTCAATTAGAAGATATTTTGGATATAAGAAAGATCCACCACCAGAAGAATACCATATGTTTTTAGAAGAAGGTTTGAGGCAACACCCTTATGCTAAGGACTATTTTAAATTTGCATTTGTTAGGAATCCGTATGCCCGAATATTCAGTGTCTATAAAAATTTTAAACAACGCGGAAATCACCTATGGGATACAGAAATAAAAAAAATAGAGACTTTTGAAAATTTTATTCTTGAACTAGAGACAAAAGAGTATTCAAAGTATATTCACCTCCAACCACAGTTCCACTATGTTAAACTTGGAAACGAAATTGGAGTGGATTTTCTGGGTAGGTATGAAAATTTAAATGAAGATTTTAATAAAATTGAAACTTTTCTTGGTTTACCATTTAGAGAATTACAAAAAATAAGAGTTTCAGAAGACACAGACTTGAAACCAAATTACACTGATGAAATGAAAGAAGTGGTACAAAGATTCTATGCTGAAGATTTTGAGAGGTTTGGTTATGAAAAATAAAATAGGACTCGTTCTTAGTCACCTTCATGTAAGAAACAATGAGATGTATAAATTTGATATGTTGGAATACGTAATTGATACTTTTCGCAGTTTTGAGAAAGATTTTTTTATAGTTGTCTCTGGGCATGGTTGCGAGATACCTGATAATATAAAGGGTAAAATCCAACAGACATATTGGGAAACAGATATAGATGACAATGAGATAGGAAGAGGTCATCCAAAATTTTGTATTGAAGGTTATAATATTTTACTGCAAAATGGCATACAAACCAGCTTGAAATTAAGAGCATGTGATATCATAGGAAATGAAAAATTGCTTTATAACCTATTAGAGACTCAACAACTTGTTGTAACAGAGCAGACTTGCCTTTCTAAGCGTATGATAGGCGACCTTTTGATGTTAGGTAATACCCAAAAAATGCTTGAACTCTGGTCAACCCACCCATGGGACTATGGAAAAAGTGGTCTATACAATCTTTTCGATAATGCTGAGCGTTTAGCGTCTAAAGAAGGTCTGAGTAGTAAAGAATATCTTAAGCAAAAAGCGTTTTATTTAACACCCGACAATATCCAATGGTATACTCTGGAAACAAACTGGAATATTAAAGAGTCTTGTTTGAATGAAGAATTTAGTAACAAGCACTTGTGGGGCGCTGGTCGATACCCTTATTATGGAGGCTTTTAATGTTTTTTATTTCACATCGAGCTAACTACGAAATGCCAAATAAAGAGATTGAAAATACACCACATCAAATATCGTTGATGTTGGAGATGGGATGGAACATTGAAATAGATGTATGGTACGATGGTGAACAATGGTATCTTGGTCATGATGATCCGAGATATGAAATACAATTAGAGTTTTTAAAAAATAATAAATTATGGTGTCACGCAAAGAATCTACAAGCCTTAGAACATATGTTAAAAAATAATATACATTGCTTTTGGCATGAACAAGATGATTATACCATCACCAGCAAAGGTTATATCTGGACATATCCCGGAAAGCCAGTTTGTAAAAAGTCTGTCATAGTGTGCAAGACACTAGAAGACACAATGAAGTACTGCAAGATGGACATAGCTGGTGTTTGCAGCGATTACTTTGGAGTATTTGTATGAAATTGGTGGTAATAACAGGATGTTTGGGTCTTATTGGTTCTCATGTAACCAGAAAGTGTCTCTTGAGGGGTTGGAAAGTGTATGGTATAGATAAATGTACCTATGCTGCGAACACCAACTTATTGAATGACTTTAAAATGTTTGAGAACTTTACATTTGTCAAAGAAGATATAGCCGAACTTGATTACCTTCCTCATTGTGATTACGTTATAAACATAGCAGCAGAGTCTCATGTAGGTAACAGTATCATAGATAGTCATGATTTTATTCATTCAAATGTAGTTGGTGTTAAAAATCTTCTGGATCTTATAAGAAGAAAACCAAAGAACGTAGAGGACCAGCCAATATTCTTTCACTTCAGCACAGATGAAGTATATGGAGACATAACAGAGGGTGAACACGTCGAGACAGACGTACTAAAGCCTTCAAACCCGTATTCAGCCTCTAAAGCAGCAGCAGATATGTTTATTCTTGCTTGGGCAAGAACCTATGATATGAAGTACGTTATTCTTCGACCAACAAATAACTATGGAATTGGGCAATACCCAGAGAAGCTTATACCAATATGTGTTAAACACCTTATGAGGGGTAAAAAGATACGACTTCATGACGCTGGAGAGCCGGTAAGAAATTGGTTACACTCAGATGATACTGCATCCGCTGTTATTAAAATAATAGAGTCGGGTGTTAGTAATGAGATTTATAACGTAGCTGGTGGCTTCGAACAAAAGAACATCGATACTACTATACAAATTTTAGATTGCTATCTTGGTAAAGATAAATACAACCTTGATGAATACCTAAATCTTGAGTTTAAAAGACTCGGTCAAGATGTTAGATATGCATTAAATGATGACAAATTAAGAGCGTTAGGGTGGAAGCCTGAGCGAGTGTTTAAAGATGAGTTACTTGGAATAGTAGAATATTATAAAAAGAATTTTAAATGGTAATAAAAGGAGTTAACAATGAAATTATCTGATCAAGCAATGGGAGCCATCATGATGGCGCTACAAAAATCCCTATTAGAACAAACGGACATAGTTCCCGTTCTTAAAGAATTTAATTTAGAACTTATGGACGATGGAACTCTTCTAGTTAAGAACCCACCTACTGTAAAGGCTAAAACAACACCAGTAATCTTAACAGGGAAAGAGTAATGCCGAGATACGTCTATGAGTGTTCTGCTTGTGATGGACAATTCCAAGTCCAGCATGGTATGAGCGAAGAGCAAGAGAAATGTGAGTTGTGTGGCGAAACAAAAATTCACCGCATACCTCAAATGACTTACGTTCAAAACAAACAGACACAATCGGCTCAAAGAGTAGAGCAAGCAATTGAAGAGAATCGAGAGATTCTCAAACAAGCTTCAAAAGAAGCAAAGGATAATATATATGACGGTTAATATAGCTCTCATAATAGCTCTTGTAGCGTCCATAGGTATCAATATTTTCGGGTTTTGGTACATACGAGACATATTGGGTAGGCTTACTTGGATAAGCCAAAATATTGATGATATTGTTCGAATAATAGAACTTTACCAACAACACTTGAAAGCGGTCTACAAGTTAGAACAATTTTATGGAGATGAAGAAATAAAAAGTATATTGGAACACACAAGGGTAATATCAGAAATGTTAGAGGATTATCAAACAGCGGTTTTAGAATTAGAACCTGTTGAGGTGGAGGAAACACCAAACCAAAAGGACAATAACAATGGCGAAGAGACGGAAGAAGGCATCCAAAAGGATGTACTTTACGCAGGTACACGAAGACGCGATAGTTGAGTACTGCTTAGAGAATACAACATTTAAAAGAAGATCGGCACTTTATGAAGATCTTATCCAACCAGCGTTTAGCGAGATGGTAGATAAGATAGTCTATACATACCGGTTTACGACCCTCCCAAACATCGATGAGCTTCGAGATGACTGCAAGGTATGGCTGACTACCATCTTAGCAAAATACGACCCAAATAGGGGCTCTAAGGCGTTTTCTTATTTCTCGGTGATTACCAAGAACTGGTTTATTCATCAAGTAAAGAAAAACTCTAAAAGAGCAAAGAGAGAAGTTGAATATGATAAGGCTCAAAATGAGATAGAAAAGGTTATGAGAACTTCTGACGATTCTTATCTCGAAAATAGAATAGAAGAAGAATTTTGGACCTCGCTTTGGGATGAGATCAACAGTTGGGAAACCGATATGATGAATGAGAATGAAAAGAAGGTATATAATGCTGTAAAGATAGTATTAAATTCAAAAGAAGATATTGAAATCTTTAATA
>UEXM01001234.1_pt1 | contig 22568 bp, 44 predicted proteins | sample 1796661 | NCBI WGS metagenome assembly UEXM01 (sample SAMEA4772469, study PRJEB27181) | metagenome | reverse complement strand
AAGGAAGTAGCAAGTGAAACTTTATTTATTAGAGCAAGAAGAGAATCAAAGAGAAGGCTCCATTGTATCCTGTGTAGTCGTTGCCAACTCTAAACAGGAAGCTCAAGAGGTCCACCCGTTTTCGGATTGGGACCGCGTAGAGGTTTGGACATACGACCCGTGCGATGTTAAGGTTACGTATCTTGGCAACGCACGCAAGGACATCGAGAAGGCTGGGTTCTCTGATAGCGTTAACAACGTGGTCTGCCTCCACCGATGCTATAGCTAGACGATGAAGCCCGGTGACCTTGTGAAATACAGAAAGCGCTTTAGCTGGACAGGTGTGGACAGGGGCGCTCTGATAGGAGTCGTCTTAGACAAGGTAAGGGATAACTATGTGACTAACACTGTCCGCAATGAACAGATGCTCGTCCAGTGGAATCACACCCTTGGGACCTGGAACAACCTCCAATGGTATGTATATACTGAAGATTTACGTGTAGTATCAGAGAGCTAGTGTGTAGGGGTGAAGATTAATACTTGACTTTAAATTTTATATAGCTATAATAGGTTTATAATTAATTTTGGAGGACTATTGTGTCACTCGATGTTAAAGAAAGAATCCTCGCTCTGTCGAAAAACCAATATTTGACTGACTGGGAGGTAGGTTTCTGCGAATCCATCCAAATGTCTATAGAGAAGTGGGGGAACCTAACGCCCAAGCAGCACAATCTACTCCAGAAGGTCGAAGGCAAGTACACCGAGGAGAAAATGCAAGAGATTGTAAACTGGAAAGACAACTTTACTCCTGAACTACGCCATCGAGTGAAGATAGCTGCTAACTATTATGCAAACTATGCGGGATATTACATCCCTCTTGCACGTAAGGTAATGTATGAGGAGTCCTATATTCCCACAAGAGAGGAGTATATCAAGTTGTGTGAGAATGATTACGCCAAGGGTGTCATCGAAAACGCGCTTTCTGATCCTAAATACCCTGTTGGAACCTTCGTAACAGTACGCTCCAGCCACCCAGATCGATATAAATTTAAGGACAAGCTGCTGTTAATAATTGAACACAGCGCCGATGTAAAGTCACACGCCAAAGGGGCAAAGCCTGTATTGGTTCTTCCTGTTGGCGAAGCCCAAACGATGTGGACCGAAGAACGATACCTAAAGCAGCCAAAGAAAAAAAAGAGTTGATTTTTTAAAAGATAGCCTATAATACTAAAGAGCGACTATTCTGGAGAACGAAAGTGACTACTTGCCGCTGGTGCCGCAACAGAGGACATAATATTAGAAGCTGCAAAGAGCGTAAGGAGTGGTGCGTCGCGAATAAAGATAGCCCTGACCTTATGGATCGCTCCAATGCTCGCCATTACATAGAAGTATATGATATGAAAAAATCCAATGTCCGACGCTGCAAGTTCTGCAAGGCAGAGGGTCATGATTTAAGGACGTGCTCCGACTTCTCTGAGATTGTTGACAACAAGGTTGATACCCTGTGGGAAGCCAGAAAGGAAATTATGAACCGCTTCGACGATTTTAGTTTTGGCATTGGATCTCTCGTGGCTTGCGAGGTAAACAGTCACCGCGACGGCTACCTGAGCAAAAAATATGATGTCGTTGGCGTCGTTACAGACATCCGTTGGTCAAACATAACAGATATGGATATGTCCGATGCGATTAACTGGCAGCATCAACGACCGCTCGCCATTCAGCCAATGGACGAGTCCAGGTCCTATTACGTGCGACTCCCAAGAGAAATCATAGAGGTGCCCTACGAGGACTGCGAAGGACGCTGGAGACAAAAAAGTGACTACTACGCTGTTTTAGACAAAGTTAAGATTGTCTCTCCCTCCAAAAGCCCAATTATACCAGCACCTTTCACTCACCCAAAAGAGTTAGAAAAGATCTCTCGAAATTGGGCAAAAAGCTATTATTTTTAATTTTTTCGCTTGACTTCGATAAAAAATACGGTATAATGTTTATGAATGATGTCCGTGACCTATTTACTAAAGGGGAACACTAACATGGCAATCGATTTTAAGACATTTTCTAGCGTCGTACCGCACGTAATCGCGGTAAAGAAACCTGTTTTGCTCCGAGGTCGCCACGGCATCGGCAAATCTGAGATGGTCTATGACATTGCAGACGAGCTTGGCTTGCCAGTGATTGAACGTCGAGCATCGCAGATGACAGAGGGGGACCTTGTTGGTCTCCCGGTGACTGACAACGGGGTGACGAGCTTCTGCCCACCGGACTGGTTTGCTGAAGCATGCGAAGTCCCGAGTGTCTTGTTCTTTGACGAAGTAGACCGAGCAGTAACTGAAGTTCGTCAAGGGCTCTTTGAGCTTACCGACTCGCGAAAGCTATTTGGACACCACCTGCACCCAAGAACTGTTATCATCGCCGCCGTCAATGGCGGCGAACATGGTTCACAATACCAAGTTGGTGAAATGGATCCGGCAGAGCTTGACCGTTGGACTGTATTCGACGTTGAGCCTACCGTTGAGGACTGGCTGACGTGGGCTAAAGATGAAGTATCTCCTTTGATCTGGGACTTCATCAACCAGAATCGCTCTCACCTGGAGCACTGTGACGATTATGAGCCCAACAAGGTGTACCCTTCTCGTCGTTCTTGGAAGCGATTGAGCGATTGCCTTGTTCAGGCGGCTTTCTTAAGCACTCCTGAAGATAACACAAAGCAAATTTATCATCTATCGACCGCTTTTGTAGGGTTCGAAGCCGGAATCGCTCTTAACGATTTCATCGAGAACTATGAGAAGCAAGTGACCGTCGAAGATATCATCAGCACAGGCAAGACTGAACTAACTGAAGAATTTGGTATCAACGAACACTGTGCTCTGATTGAAAAAATGGAATCCGAAGACATCTTTAAGAATAGACTCCCTGACGACGAGTTAGCCAACCTTGCTGACTACTTTGTCACTCTACCATCAGAGGCAGCAATGAAGCTGTGGACCATCATTGGTAAGGAAGATCAGGGTTCCCTCGACGGAAACATTGTGGGATTACACAAGTCTATCGCCAAAGACGGTACGAAAGTAGCCGAGTACATCACCAGGATTCTGACTGGTAATGACGATAAAGACAAATAACGATTGAGCTAGGGGAGAGAGAAAGGTTTCTACTAGGGTGATGTTCATTGTCTATAACGAACACCGGCATAGATGCAAAAATGGTTGAAGGTAGACGAAGGGAGGCTAACCCCTTGAGGAGAAAGTTAGCCCTCTCTCCCACTTTTTTCTTGACTTCGGTCCTCATAGTCGCTATAATAGTTTTGAATCAATCAGGAGATTCAAATGTCAGAATTCAATTTGAATGACCACATCTTCCGCCTCTTGCAACGCGAGCCTTTCTTCGCTGCTTTATCCAGGCGCATCGATAAGAAAGAGGACTTGTCTATTAAGACAGCAGGCGTCAGGATAAACCCTGATACTTCCTCTTTCGAACTCCGATACAATCCTGATTTTATGAACAGTTTGGATGATAACCAAAAGACTGGTGTCCTCATACATGAGTTCTATCATCTTGTATTCGAGCACGTCTTGGGACGATTGCCTGATGAGCTTGAAGGTGCGATGACAAAGCCAACAAAGGAGCAGCGCTCCCTCTTTAAGTTATGGAACGTCGCCGCCGACTTATCAATAAACCAGCTAATCCAGCGCAGTATGCTACCAGAGAAGTGCTGCGTCCCCGGTGAGAAACCCTTCGAGGATATGCCGTTTAGCAAGACGGCTGAGTGGTACTACGAAGCCTTGAAGAAAAAGAGAGAGGAGCAAGGTGAAGAAGGCGAAGGCGAAGGTGAGTACGGCGAAGGACAGTTCGACGACCATGGAGGTTGGGGAGAGTCTGAAATCGATGCAGCCACCAAAGACATCGCCAAGGAAAGGCTCAAGGAGGCTATGAAAAAGTCTATGAGCGAAGCCAACGACGCAAATAACTGGGGATCTGTCTCTGCTTCTGTCAGGAAGGACATAGCGAAGAGACTATCAGCGCAGATAGACTGGCGAAAGGTACTCCGCTTCTTTGTGCAAACGTCTCAAAGGTCCACAAAGAAGTCCACACCAAAGCGCTTAAACCGTCGTTACCCTCGCGTCCATCCTGGTCGAAGAGTGACCAGGTTGGCACACATAGCGATTAGCATCGACCAATCTGGCTCTGTTTCTGACACCATGCTGACCCTATTCTATGCAGAACTCAACAAGCTGTCAGATATTGCCACCTTCACCGTAGTTCCATTCGACACGCAGGTCGCCACCGATAAGGTATTTGTGTGGAAGAAGGGAGAGAAGCGAAAGCATGAGCGTGTCCTATCTGGCGGCACCGACTTCAACGCACCGACAGAGTATGTCAATAAAGGAAACTTCCAAGGGCACATCGTCCTCACGGATATGATGGCACCGAAGCCAAAGCCATCCAAGTGCCCACGTATGTGGATGACGGACAAGTCCAACGCATCCCGCCCTTACTTTAAAACAACGGAGCGCGTTGTCATAATTGACAAATAACCTTGACTTACGCAAAACAATTCAGTATTATAAGAGTAACCCCAACAAAGCGAGAAACAAAATGGATGAAAAAGAAGAACATACAGAAGATAACGTCACATTCGACTTTCAAGACTTCTCAATCGGTGACCTAGATGGTCCGAGTGCTTGGAGTTCAGGTTCCTATGATGAAGGGAACATCAATATTGACCCGACGTGGTTTGATTAAGCGATCCCCTGGCTCTTGGCAGACTGGACATAAACAGATTGATTCCCCCTCTCTACTCCAGTCCGCCAAGAGCCCTTTAGTATATAGTAATCTTAATAGGAGAAGCAGATGAAAATGACACAAGAAGAAGTAAAAAAGAAGCTGGAAAGAATCGGTCGCAGCCATAAGGGACTCGGCGGCGGACCTGATAGCGAATCCTATTTGCATGATGCAAAGGTTGACAAAGAAGAAGGCTTTGTTTGGATCTCAACAGACAACAACCTTGCAGCTAAAATCATTAAACGATGTAGCAAAGATATCGTTGAGGTCTTAGAGCGCGGCGAGGGTTTTGTTGAGTTCAAGATTCGTCGCTCTTCCTTCCGAGGTATCGAGTACGCTTTCAAGACCTCCAACAATGAAAAGAAGAAGAAAGTAAATCCAACTTGGCTGTGGGAAAAGAAAAAGCAAAAAAGCTCTTGACTTCAGATTCTACATTGCTATAATAAATTCATAAGACAACACAGGGGAACCAAATGAATACTCAAGACTTAATAATCTCTTTAAACTATTATGTGATGAACGCAAAGAAGGCTGCAAGCTACTTGAGCACACAGTCTGATGCGGATTTCGTAACCATCAAGCGCGTTGAGTCTCTGTTGAAGACGGTGCAGGGCATCCTCGATACCCCTGAAAGTCTTTCATCCCCTGCGTTGTCTTCCACCCTTGACTTCTCCGAGGCTAAAGAAAGGTCCGTCGCCCCATAATGCTGGACTTCTTAGCTACTTTTCTTGACCTTGCTGGCGGTTCTGTTATCGTAATAGTGATGACCACCGCCGTGGCGTTGTGCGTCGAGAGATTAGTTCTGCACTATAGAAGAAGGAATAAAGATGATTGATGTAACCGTTCTTGTTTGGCTAGCTTTGACCTTTGGAATCTCTGCTCTTTTTCGTGGAAAGAAGAAGGGCAATTACTATCTCAACCAATAACCCTTAAAGGATAAGACGATGGAAGCTGTAATTAATTTTTTAGTCGTATGGGGAGCCACTGCTGCCCCTCTACTGATCGGCGGGTTCTACCTTAATCGACAGTTGAATGAACTTTCCAGCAAGCTGGACAATATGGCAAGCCCTAAAAAGAAGAGCAAGTAATGACGGACGCTGAGTTAGTACAAGAAGTAATGCATACCCTTGAACAAGCATCTTATCTAGCCGAAAAGGTTGTCAACGACGAAGCACGCGCTTATATCGAGAGTGTTCTTCATGATGCTTACACAACCCTTCAAATGCAAATCGTGTCAAAGATGGATAGTTTGCCTTATGTCTAAACATGTTATTTTAATACCGGGTGGATTCAAGCCGCCAACAGTTGCCCACTATGAGATGGTCCGAAAATACTCGGAACACCCATCAGTGATTAAAGTGGTAGTAGTTCAGACCTCTCATATAAGAGAGGGCTTTGGACCGGAATCAACTAAGAAAGTTTTTGATTGGTACGGAGGGTTCAATGATAAAGTTAAGTACGTTATGGACAAAGAAAGCAAAAGGGGTGCAATCGAAAAGGTTCACCGACTCGTCAACGATTCGAGTTTTACGTCCAAGTATCCGTCAGATACGATTTATGCAATGGGCTCTGGCAACAAGGACAAAGACGCAAAGCGTATCGAAGACTTCTTAACATACTATGAAAAACGACCCGAAGCTCTTCAAGAGGGAGTAAGGATAGGTCCGCCCCCTTTCGTATATGAAGTTTGCACAAAGAATGGCGAGAATGTGAGTTCTTCAGCCCTCCGAGAGGCATTGCGCAAGGGGGATGATAATAAGATCAGTACGTGTATTCCGCGTTTTCGCTCGCCGCGAAATTTTCCCCGAAATTTTTCCACTTAGGAGCTTAAGATGGTAGAGAAAGCAGACATCGTAGCAATCGATAACGACGAAGACAACCTGGCGATTGTATGGAAGCTAATCCCAGATACAGACCTCGTTATCATTCAAAAATTCAACACAAGCGAATTAAATAGGAGTTTCCTATCCTCTAATCGCCTCACTGTCATCCAATCAGCCGCTGACGCTCGCAAGCGCGGACGTAACAAGATTAACTAGGAATCGCCATGAACCTTATCACCCTCGACACTCAAACGCTTGAAGACCTGCTTGAATTCGCCCGCTACGGTCTTGAAAAAAGAGAAACCGAGCTTGCAGGCAGAGCCAAGGTAGAAGACGTAAACGAACGAAACCATCGGGTTTACCTTCAGTCTCAAATTAACCGAGGAACGCGAGCGCTTAACAAAGCAGAGAAAAAGGTTATTTTCTCTTGAGTGAGTCCCCCAAAGACAAGCCTGAATTCCGTGTCGGTGCCCTGGTAAAGCTCAAAGACCATGCCGTTAACAGCGTAGCTTACGGGGAAAAGCTGAGAGATAAGGTGGGAATTATAACCGAATGGTCCTCCGCTTCCGAGAATACGCCCTTTGGCAACGATATATATCCCCTTGGCTGGGGTGACGGATGGGTTCAATGGGCAGGAAGACCTGACCAAGACATTGTGTACGAAGAAGATTTAATCCTTTTAAATGAATAAAACCCTTGACTTCAACCCCAAATGCTACTATACTTCCTGTATAACTAATTGAGAGGTAAATCTTATGCTTCACGAGAAAGCTGTAAAAAAAGTCGAGAAGGCACTTGGTATCAAGGTTGAAAACTGGGGCACTCGCTGGGGTTGCAACTATAACGGGCAAGTTATCTCTTGGATTGCCTCCCCTAACTGGCAAGACCCCGATAAGCTCGAAGCCCACAACTGGCACGTTCGACGTGAGAACGATCACTCGGATTCAATGGTTGATTACTTTGCTGGCTATCACGTGGATAATGTGACTCAGCTTATCCGCGCTGTTAAAGTGCCCGAAGCCAAGTTCCCTGTTGGAACCCTTGTTCGTGGCAAGGACAATAAACGTGCCAACCGCCATGGTTATGCTAACCGGACAGCCATTGTCCTTGAGGGTGGCAACTACATGAAGCTCTCCTTTACAGATGGGCACACTGGTGGTAACTCTTCCTGGGTTACATACCCTGAACGCGACTTCCTGGGGGTTTAAAATGAATGTCGGTGATTTGGTGAAAATCAGGACGTGGGGCAATCAAGACTGCCCAGGTGGTTCTGTTGGTGTTGTTACTAGTGCAGGTCCACATCCTCGCTTGGCCAAGTTTGGTCACGAAGACGAGACCTGGTGTATGGTGGAATGCACTCACGGCAAGTCCATTTACATTGACCACTATTGCTTGGAGGTTCTCAGTGAAAGTCGGTGAATGTAAATGATTAAGCGACAAACAGAATATATTGAGGATGCAAAAGGGGTTATATATCTTCCTCGCCCGTCGAATTGGCTTTCTGGCTGGCTCAGGTCGCGCTGGTTTAAGCACCATACACAAGCTAACAGCGTTATTGCGTCTCCTGACACTTGGATGACCTTGCAACGCCTTTACATAATACGAACGCTCACAGAGTACGAAAACGGAGATGTTACAAATGAAAGTCGGTGACTTGATACAGCTTCAGGAAGGCACACGCAACCATTGGGGATTGCCTACGGGCATCGCCCTTCTGGCTGAAAAGCTGCCCAGGAACGATGCTATTGAATACGATTGGAAGGTCTACGTTGATGGTCAGACCATTGAGCTTGGCAGGCAATTAGAGCAATCGTCGGAGGTGCTCAGTGAACAAGGCTGATTGGTGCGTCGATGGAGGCTTGAAGCCTGGTGACCTGGTAAAGCTCACCTGTTACCCTTCAAAATACGAGAACGTAGGCGACATGGCGCTGGTCTTGAAAGATACCACCGCGCCCACTGGTCGCCATCAAATTGTCGAGATTGGCTATGTAAACGGCGGCACAACCTGCAAAGCTCACTTTTGTTTGGAAAAGGTTGGAGAAAATAGCAAGTGAAATCGACGTTAAACCAGCCCGTTGTCTGCGTGGACGGATTCAGAATGAGCGTGCAAGCAAATCGCGCCGCTTACTGTACCCCGCGAATGGACAAGGCGTCCTATTATGAGAAGGTTGAAGTTGGCTTTCCTTCTGAAATGGAACCCTTGCTTATGCAGTACGCGGAAGAGCCAGAACGTCCCACAGGCTCAGTCTATGCCTACGTTCCCGCCACCGTTGTGACCCTTATCATTGTCAAGCACGGCGGAATGGTCAGTGGCGATGTTCCACCGGGCGTCACTCCCTTAAAACCAATTGAAGAGAAGCAATAGTGCAAATAGGCGACCTCATAAGGGTTAAGGAATTCTATAAAGGCTTCCACAGTCCCCGCAAATGGGGGCTTGTCATCGATATCTATACGGATGATTATTACGACTTATGGTATCGGGTAAGCTGTCCTTCTCACCCTCCTGCATGGCATCCTGACTATGAGATCGAGGCGTTTGATGCAGCCGGGTGACCTTGTTCGTTTTATCTGCTGCGACTTGAAAACCTGCAAGCGGCACAAACTGGGCTTGGTTTTCAAAGTGGACACCCTCCTCAAAACAGTGAAGGTTTTGTACACTACAGGCGAGATTGAGGAGCTATACTCACGTAGGGTTCAACTATTCAAAAGAAAGCCTTAATAATACAAATTTTGACTTGATTTAGCCATTTTAAACGGTATAATCTTAATAGAGACAGCAAAGGAACTTCTATGTTTAAAGAAAGCGCAAAAAAAACCTTGACGGCATCGTTTCAAGGTACTTTGCAAGGCATCGACGCTGAGACCCTTATTAAACACTTGGGCGCTCCAAAGTATGACGATGCAGAGTTAGGGATTGACAGCCAGGATAACGCTACTTCAATGCAGTGGGTTTTTGAAGATGACGCCGCAAATGTCATCACGCTGTATGATTGGCGCGGCACTGCGGCATTCAATCGCAAAAAGCCGGTAACATGGAGCATTGGCGCAACCACCCGAGCAGCAGCCGTAAAGTTTCGCAATTGGCTATCCGCTAAGGTTTACCCACCTGCGCGGCTCGACTCGTTACCTGGCTCTGAACTATACGACGAATTACCGCCGGGATTTTAAAGTGAAGCCAAGTCAATTTTGGACCAACCGGGAGACGTTTAGTGTTTGGACTTCCTTGGAAACCGACGCGCAAACGAGACAGATGGTCCGTCATACCATATATAATTTTGGAACGGATTACCTTCGCGACTTGTGCTATCGTCTCTGGCCAGATGGCAGGACACCGGAGAATAAGAGGCTTTCCAAGGTAGACTGGAAGCAACTAGAGGAAGCATACGACAAAGCGGTGTTCAATATTGAAAAGAAATTTGAACTTTTCCCTTGACTCTCCCGCGATTGCTGCTATACTTCCTGTATAACCACTTGAGAGAGATAAATGAAACTCAACGAACTCAAAAACATTTCCAAGCCTGAAACGATTGCAAGCCTCTCCGACTCGGAGAAGGCGCAGGTTTACATCACTCTTTTCGAGCAGTTCGACACGTTTACTAAGGCTTGTGGATTCGGCGACCCGTTCAGCTATGCTCGGTCCCGTGAAATCCTCATGGCTTGCACTCTTGGTCATACTGTCTCTGAAGAGTATTCTGGTGCTGACGGTATGAACAAAGCCGGCGAGCCAGTCGAGTACAAGAGCACGATTTCCAAGAAAATCAACGCCACTTACAACGGAATCTCTGTCTTCCCTACTTGGCAGGAGCAAGAAGAGTACCTCCGAGAAGAGAAAATCGGTAAGTACCCCGAGCACTTCTACGCACGTTTCGAGTCAGGTCGAATCGTTGAGCTTTGGAAGACTTCAGGTGAAAAAGTGCTTAACGCGCTCCTTCCAAAACTCAAGAAGAAGTTCCACGGGCCCAAAGGGAAAGACCCGCGACTCGGAGCAACTCTAAGCAAGTCTGAAATCGAGCGTATCGCAGAAAAAGTCATTTAATTAAAGAAAGTTCTTGACTTTGCCTTACCTATCCCATATAATGGATACATAACCACTTGAGAGAGGGAAAAAATGAAGAAGTTTCTTGTACCAGTAACTTGGACCAAACGAACTTTTGTTGAAGTGGAAGCGGATAACATTGAAGAGGCAATGCACGAAGCGTGCGGCGTCGATGTAGATATGACTTATGACGGCGAGTATGTCGATGACAGTTTCACCGTCGAAGAAGAAGGGATTTTTGAAGTGCCTGAAAAGGGGAGCAACTAATGTTAAACTTTTATTTTAACAGTGTTCAAGAGATCAAGGAAGCAAAGCGACCTGCCCTCGAATCCTACCTTGAGGATGGATGGGCAGTTGACGCAGATTCAACATGGAGCCTAAACGAGCTTCGAGATTATTCTGTCCGACTCTTCACCGAGGAAGACTACCGAACGAACATTCAATCAACTTGGGAACTTTACACCCTCTCATAAGGAGATGCATAATTATGCAACAAGTAGCACAAATAACTGAAATCATTAATGAAATTCTACTTGCCAACGACCTCGGCACTATCGATGGCAACGTTGACACGATTCGAGATCTCGCTGAAGATTGCGCCGTGGCACTAGTCAAGGCAAGTCTTGACCAACTCGCCGCCGTACTTGGCACCGAGTTAGAGACTGACGAGGCAGGACAAGTGACCCTGAATCTTGGAGCCCTCTACTAATGGCGAAGGTCATCACAAAAAAGAATAAAACGAGAATTACCCTCGATACTAATATCGAGGCGGCTATCGTTTATGGAAAGCATAACATACACTTAGTATTCCCTCCAGGCTTCGAAGAACTGGACCAAAAAGGACTTGAAGAAATCTTTCAACTGAACCAGAACCTTGGACTTGCAGAAGATGCGCTCAATGACGTTCAAACCCTCGTCGAGAAGTCCCGAGGTCAAGAGTAAGTGGACATCTTATTAGTCGTCGCCTGCTCAATCCCCGCTTTCGTTATTCTCTGCGTCATCGTCGGAGAGTTTATCGATTATTGACAATTAAAGAATCCGGTGATGCAATACGCCTTAAAGCAGCCTCTGAAGTTCTAAGCCTCCCGCAGGGAGTGAGGAAAACGATGTTAGCTAGACCATCGCCTCGGAGTGGGCATCCGAGCGCCAGATTCTTTTTTTGTCTTTTTTTGTTTTTTTCCTTGACTCCATACGCACCATCGCTTATAATGTATACATAACAAATCAAGAGAGGGAAAAATGACTAAGGTTCAAGCAACTCAACAGTTCAAAGTTTACGTTCTTCCTAACCTGTGCGACCAATCGCCAACAACCAAGCGTACAGCCTGGTGTGACTTTACTGACTCACTACATCAAGACGGTCAAATCAGTGATTGGCAAAATGACAATTGGGTTCACCCCCGTTGCTGCAAATAACAAAAAAAGTTCATTTTTTGTTTGCATTATCCGACGCCCCCGGTTATAATAGGGGCACAACAAATCAAGAGAGAGAAAAATATGTTTGGTTCAGTAGAAGAAATCGAAGTAGCAGGAAGAGAAGAAGTCATTCAGTACCTGGAAGGCTGGGGAGTTGCTTGTTATGATAGTGAAAGCACAAGCCTTCTCAAAGCCGCAGCAATAGAATCCTTCGAAACTGAAGAGATGGAGCACGAAGACTTTGATGCTTCCCACATGGAGGACTACTAAAATGACTTGGACTGATTGGCTTACTGTGGTGGTTGTATCACCTTCTTACGCTTTTCTGCTTTGCTGGCTTATGATGAGCGATGACCATACCGGGGATATCAAGTCTGTTTATCGATGGCTAACCCGCAGCAAGGCGAGGGATTAATATGTTTGACTCAAGAAGTGATATTTACTACGCAAGCCGCACCGAGCTTGTTGATTACCTTGAAAACTGGGGCTTTGCCGTGTCCAGTCGTGAAAACACCGACACCCTCAGAGACGCAGCAATTGACTGTTTTGATGCCGAAGCCGATGGGCTCTTATAAAAAGTAAATAAAGTTCATTTTTTCCTTGCATCCACCATCGCCCTGGGTTATAATAGGGGCACAAATCAACAGGAGACCTCTTATATGTTTGAATCAATCTTAAGCGCCAAAGCCAGCACCTCGCAACACCTGCCCGCAGACACTCAACGCGAGCTTGTCCGCAAGTATCAAGAGGAAGGTTGCCGCCGGTCACTTGACGCCCTGGTTGAATCAAACCTTAAGCTAGTATGCAAGGTGGCTTCACGATACAAGCACGGGCGTGCTGAAGCTGACGACTTCTTGGCTGAAGGTGTCCAAGGCATCATGAAGGCAGCAGACAAGTTCAACCTTGAAGCAAGCAACACCTTTGCAACGTATGCTTATCAATGGATTCGCCATTACTGTGCAAAGCACCTCGAAACCTTTGTGAAGGAGCCATGGCAGCAGAGCTTAAGCAAGCCAATCAACCAGAACGGCGGAACCGTTGCAACCTTGATTGCAGACAAAGCCGAGACACAAGAGATTTTATTCGAGAGGTCCGAACTAATCGAACGAACGCAATCAGCAATCAAAGGTTTTTCGCAAGGGTTAAAAGAAAGAGATTCCTACATCTTCAACACACGCACAGCAAGTGAAGAAGGAGCAACCCTACAGCAGATAGCCGACGAACTAGGGTTAACAAGAGAAAGAATCCGACAGATTGAAAATATATTGCTTTCAGATTTCAAGACCTATTTACTCAATGTAAACTAAGGACAGAAATCTTTGGAAGACTTCAAAGAAAAAAATAAGTTCACTGTAGGGGAGTTAGTAGCATATAGCTTCCCCAACCTTATAGGAGTTCAGGAAAAGATAGGTATTATCTTAGATATGAAAGAAAGCCCCTTGTATGGTTGGACTTATACAGTCAAATGGAATAACGGAGAAGAGCAGACATATGCACAGCAACACCTTAGACGTATTGTTTAAGCGCTGGGTGACGCTGGGTAGAAGAGAAAGACTTGTTAAGTGTATAGTTAGTATGCATATGGGCAAGGTAATATAAAGTGTATAGGAAGTATACACAGAGGGTAAAGTCATCGTGAATAAAGAGAGTATAAAGATAGAGGCTGGAAATAGGGAGGGATTTGACCCCCTTACGCCCTTTTGTCAACCTAATCTTTGGCACGCCTTTTGCATACAAACGCAGGACGTATCCACATCATGACCGAGTTAGCCTACCACGACGAGGACCGACCCTCTAACGTCATCGACTTCACAGCCTACAAGCTCCAGGTCTGTATTGACATCTATAGGCGTCAAGGGAATGAACAAGCTGAAGCCTTTGAACAAGCCCTATACCTATACCTTAAGGGAGAGCTAGCCATTGAATGGATTGAAGGACACCCGTTCGCTATTGTTGCTAACGCGGATGCAGCGCGTTTGCTCAAGTCCTACGGGGGAATATCAAAGCAAGCCTTCGACGAGAGACACCTAAGCCCAGCAAATACCCCAATTATATCAGATTACCCCGAGAATGTCAAGGAAAATGATGATATTAGTGAAAAAGACGAAAATGAAAACCCTAATGATTCCGAGTAGTTAGTTTAGGTTTGCCTTATAGAGAGAAAGAATATTCAGACAGTCATCATCACACTAGCAATCATAGCCCTGCCCATCGCATCAACGCGCCTTGTAATGGGCGGAGTATTGCGCCTAATGCCTAAAAAAAAGGTTAAATAAACGCAATTAATCCTTGACTCCCCTTTAATATAACGATATAATGTATACATAAACAATCAAGGAAGATTAAACATGACACGCAAGCACTTCGAAGCAATCGCAGCCACTATCAAGAACATCCCTTTCACTGATGAGCAAGACCGAGTGATCGCCGCTTGTCGTCTAGCCGATGAGGTATGCGCACCTGCTAACCCTAACTTCAAGCGTGCCTTGTTCCTTAAGGCTTGCGGGGTTAACGCCTAGCCTAACCTAACAGGAAGCCGGGAGGACGCCGAGCCTCTGGATTCATTAGCCGCCCATTGAGGCGGCTTTTGTTTTGCCTGCTGTTGGTTGGCACGATTCTTGCCAATGCAATTGCTATGCCAACAAACTTGGCACGCTTTTTGTTAATGCAAGTTGTATGCCAAAGGGGGGTCCCCCTCCCCCCTACCGCAATGTAGATGCACCGGAAAGTTCGGGTGTGTATGCCGGCCAGATACCCTCGATACACCCACAGAAAAATCCCAGATTTTGAACCTCTCCTATTTATCCTTCCAAATAAGGTAGAACATAAAGCAGAACGAAAAGAACAGCACACCAATGACCATGAACAGGTCATCGTAGATCACAACTTTCTCCCAGAACTCCATTATTCGCCTTCTTTAAGGATAAGCCAGATGATAGCTCCGTTGATTAAAGCAGCAGCTAGCCCTATAAGGACTATATCCACTAGAGGTTGTCTTTAAAGCACCACATAAAGGTGGCAGTAAGGGTGGCACAGGCACCGAGGATGTAGAATGTCATCATCACAGCTTTTCTCCATTGCTAACTAAGTCAAGACTATTAGGGTTACACCATACAAAGCCTATCTTGGAGAATAAAACACCAAGGATAACTTGTTCAGGGTCGGATAGTTCCCATACGTCTATACTAACAATGATACCGAAGTCGTTATATTCGTCTTCAGCATCGTAGTCGTATTCTTCAAAAATCCGACGCCATCTAACAAGATCACCTACTTTCATATTGTAAATAGGCGCTGGCTAAAAGGTATAGCGTAAACTAGTTTTAAAAAAGGGTAGGGCTAAAAAATTGCCCCAAAAAATAAGGAACCCAGTCAGGTTTCGTCCTCATTGCGATGCCAGAACTTTTCGAAAAAGTAATGGACAAGGGTTAAGACCACATTAAAGTAAATGCTAACCCATAAAGATTGAGAATAAGTCTCAAAAATAGGTATAGACATTAAAAACGAGACCGTGAACGACAAAATGCGCCAGGTCAGTACTTTTTTGGCAGTCTTATTCAGTTTCATACTTATTTATTATATGAAAAAGGGCGCATTAGTCAAGATAAAAGATGAAAAAAGTGAAAAAGGTTTCATAACCGGCATTATAGTCTACATTTACGAGGGTGGGTCACGCATTTCGATTGCCGATATCTACCTTTTTGACACAAAGGCGCGTATCTTGGCTTGGACTAAGGACCTTGAGGTGTTAAACGAAGGATGAAGGTTGGTGATTTAGTAACAATAGTGCCTTTAATCGCGAATCGCGTTGAGGGACCCATCGGTGTTCATGATGAAGAAGGCACCGAAAATAAGGAACTAGGCATCGTAATGGAGATAAGGGATATTATAAGTAACCAGTACGCCCACGTGTGGTGGTTTTCTTATGATGTTACGTTTAAGGGCAAGCCAAGCGAGATCATTCCTTGCCAATATTTAAAAGTTATTTAACTAGTTAGGTTTAAGAGGCTAACATGGTGGTTAGAGGACAATGAAGATTAAAATTGACAGATATACAGTTCATATTATACCAGAAAACGACCAGGACGTGGCGTTTATTGAGGATACTATGCGTTTGTCTGTTGATGGGGATATAATCAAGTTAGAGCGTATTGATGAAAGAGAAGAGCCAATGGGCTTCCGCTTGGAGACTGATTTAGGTTCCCTTCCTAGACAGCAAGATAGGGGGAGAACGCAACCAATTAAGAAAGGGTTGTACCAAAGACCACTTGAAGACTTTATTGATGTAGAGGACTCCTGGGACGGTCCCCCTTATTCGCGTAGTGCCCCTAGAGAAGCCACAAAGGTAGATAACGAAGATGTTTAGTAGCAAAAAAGACAAACGTATTGAAGAACTTGAAGTAGAGAATGCGCGTCTGCAAGACGAAAACGACTCGCTTTGGCTTATGCTTGATGAAATTTCTGCTGCCGACATTGCGAATTATACGCATTTGCTTGAAGATATCGTTAAGCAAAGGCAAATGGACGCATTGATGGCAACATCGGTTAAAGCAGACGCATAGTGGAAAAGCAAGAGTTAACAGACGAGCAAATCTACGAATGGTATGCCCGTGCAATGCGTGGTAAAATTAATGTTTTTGATAACCAAAATGAGATTATCGCCCTATTGGCTAGGGAGTTGCTTGCCCAACGCGGTATTGATGCACAAACTTATAATAAAAGTTAAAGTTTTGGGGCGATTAACTTATCTTTTCAAGGTTTCTTACCGCTATTGGCGTAGATACTGCCCATCGGGCTGCAATTGCTGGGTTTGACCAAGTAATATCGGCATAGGAACTCTCATTGCTCCAATTGTTTGGATATACCCTTAATACTATGCCAATAGGGAACTCACCTTTGGTCATTCCACGAAGTTTTACAAGGTCACCTTTTGATATTTCGCTAGGCATGAGTCTATTATAGCAAAAATTTCGGTGAAATAAAGAAAATTTTTTTTTCGGACGAAGCCGAAGGTGAAAATTCCTAACAATTTTGCTGATGTATGGTACTATTTATTGTGTTATGGATTCATACTGGTTTTTGATCACTAAAATTACTCAACCAAATCCGAAGATGTCATTGATTAAGGAGGTTCCCGATGCTAAAAGGCAAGAAGACATGGAAAACAACGAAGCCCGAAGGAAATTTCGGCGGAAAAACGAAAAAAATTGGAAAAACTGCGAAGAAGTTATCGATTTGGACGGCAATCGCACCATCGGAACCGCTTAAAACTGTCAACCCGCTTAAAACCCCGAAAGGATATTGAACCAATGAAAGTCACAAGAAAGCAATTAGAAGAAATCATCAAAGAAGAGACCGAAAAGATCCTTCGTGGTGAACCGTTAGAAACTCAACTTCTCCAAAGAGCACTTAATCCTCGTGATAAAATGACCCCCGAAAAAGCCAAAAAGCTCCTTCCAATAAAGCTACATAGCGATTTTGATGATTACTATGCAAAAAATATAGAATTGCAAAAAAGAGGAGCGCGTTCGCAAGAACCTGAAGAAGTACCTGGCTTGGAAGAAGAAACAACCAGACCTCTTAACAAAGAAGACGAGCGTATCTGCGCTGGAAATCCTAAGTGTTTTAAGGCGCACATCTTGCCTCTCTTTAAAGACGGTAAGAAATTCTCCGAAAAAACAGGTCAACCCCTTGATGTTTTAAAGAAAGCAGCATCAGCGTTTTGGAGTGAAAAGGCTCCTGGGCCGAATAAGACAGATTCCGCACGTTCTTTAGGCGACAAGCCACAGAGATATCGCGAGGACCCTAAAACTGGTCGTATGGTGCCTGTAGACAAAGCGGATAAAGAACCCCAGTCTAGTGCGCCACAAGTTGATGAAAAAGAACTTCAATCGTTGGCAGTGAAAGCCTACAAAATAGCGAAAGAAAAAGATCCTTCTTGGGTAGAAGACATTGTAGATATCTATAAGCTTTCTAAACAAAAAAAGATAAAAAAAGAAAAAGCAATGGATTTGCTTAATAAGATAATAACTAAGCTTCCTAAACTAAAAGAAGAAACAACCGATGAAACACTAGATTCTGGTTATTTCGATCAAGTAAAACCGACTTGGAAATGCCCAGAAGGCGAAACAATGTCAAGTAAATCAGGCAAGTGCGAGCCAAATAGGGTGAAACCAAGTCTTCGACAAGAACAATGACCAGACTTGATTCAGAAGGATTCTGAATGATAAAACTAACAAAAAAGAATAAAGAATTGGCAAGTAAAGCTTGGTGCGGCTTTTTGATGCTCCTTATGGTTTCTTGCTTTATTTATGCCATTATAAAAGGATGTTAAAACAATGCCTATTAATGTAGATTCAAAGCAACTTGAGCAAATCCTATTTGAAGAATTACAAGCCGTTCTTCTTGCAGAGGGTCGTAAGGATGATGCAAAAAAGAAGTATCCCGATTTGGATAAAGGGGGATATGTTGATTCTTTGTCCCTTGAAGATCCTTCTGGGAACAACGTTTATCTTGCTTGGATGTTAAAACAAGCCGCAAAGTTCTTTAAAGATGAAGCTTCAAATGCCCAGCGTGAGCAGTTTATTGCTCATATTTTAAACGCAGTTAAATCTTTTCATGCAAATAAACAACGTTTAAAAAAGAAAGATATTAATCAATACACGTCGGTCTCCGACCTCAACAATATCTTGAGCCAGCTTGGAGATACTTCTAAAGAGGCAAAAAAGAAAAAATCGGCTCAAGCTGCTCAAGAATCTGATGTTCTTTTAAAGAATAATGACTTTTTTCTTGTGCGACCTCAATCAGAAATGGCTTCTTGTTATTATGCCCCTGACGTAAAATGGTGTACAGCGGCTACTAAATCAAAAAATTATTTTAATTCTTATACTTCAGGAGAGCAAGATGGTGATCCTAGAGCTTTTGTGTATGCCAGGATGGCGCACCTTCAAGATGATCAAACTGACAAAGTAATAGCGTTGGTATATGATAGTGATGGGGAAATAGAATCAGTCTGGAATGCTCCAAATGAGGGAGTAGATGAAGATTACTTTATTGAGGTTGTGGGCAGAAACATCTTTGCGGGACTGCTCGGGGACCGAGGACTGGGTGCTTATAACCACTTGAACCGTGTGCCAGATACATCTAAACGAGCTATGATGACCGATGACGAGTTGGCAAAGATAGCAAACTACTTAAATACAGAATATGAAAAAGAGATGACGGAATATGGTTTTAATGAAGTCCCAGTTGGTCTCGATGATGCTTGGCAAAATGATACCAGAGATGGCATTAAGGATGCTTTGGAAGCCATCGGCAGACAGCTAATTCTAAAAGGATCTGAGAGCGTTGCGGATGAACCTGCTGCATTGCCAGACGCCGTTTGGGATAGATTGGTTGCGTCGGCAAACGAAAAGTTATCAAACTTTGATGTAAGCGTTTATTCGGATGGATATGGCGACGTTAGATTTGATGCAACAATGAACATTAATATTGAAATTCCAGGCATTGAAGACGCTGATGAAGATCAATTAAAAGAGTTAATTGGTGAAGTTGTCGATGAAGATGCACCTTTTTATCTTCAAGATGCCGGTGACTACGATGACGAACGCGGAATCTGGGTGGACATGAGTGACGGTGACCTTTCTATTAGTCTAACTGTCCAGACTCACAACCCCAACAATTACGGTGAGCCTCTTTATTCACCAGGACCCGATGGGTTTGAAAGCTTAGTGTACGAACTTGATCGCTGGGATGATTCACACGATGATATCTTAAACGCAATCGTAGAAAAATTTTCAATAAACGGTGTTATAAAAGGTCCCGCAGCCACGCGGTCGCAAGATACCATCACTTATTTAGAACAGACCTTAAAGAATTTTGATCAAATTGATATTGAGAAAAACGAAATTACTGCTTGGGGCGATATGAATGTCCAGCTTTTGAGAGTGCCTAAATCAATTCAAGACCTTTCTAAAAAGATGGGGACCGCTAACAACCCTGGCCCTCTTTATAATGTCAAGCCAAGTATTACTGGTATGGCTAGAGGACGTGATGAAACCTTGCTTGATTTTATTACGCAGGTTATAAGATCCGAATTAAAAAGACGTGAATACACCCAGCCATTTAAAAGCGGCGTACACAGAGTATTTGCTGCTGCATCAAACTTCGCGGATAAACAAGTAAAGCTTGATTTAAGAGAGGAAGAAGATCCCTATATGATGGCTGACGTCTCTTTTGGTCCTGTTGTAGAGAATGGGTCTTATGATCCCATAAGTGGTAAAGCTAGAATACCTTTTTATGTTGATTTTAAAGCACAACAAGAATCAACGTGGAACATAAAATTTATGGAATTGGCTGACAAATATTTTAATTCCATTGAAGACGCTTTTGAAGTAAGCATGAATAGAGCCGTAGAAAATGTGATTAGAAGACAAGAAGAAGCAATAAAGTATGCGATAGAGCAAGCTAAAGAAAAAGAAGCTAAAGAGAAGCAACAAACAGCTATTGATGCTGAAAGAAAATCTTGGGCTGATGCTATGAATGAACATTTTAACAACTGGAGGAATTTTTTAAAATGAAAGTAACAAAGAAACAATTAGTGGAGATTATCTCCGAAGAAATCCAGCAAGCACTTGGTGAAGTAGGGCGAGGGATTCCCGTCGGAGGTGGAGAAGCGTTGACTTGTGCAGAAGCTGGGGCAAAAGCAGGTGCTGCATATGCAAAAGCAAATCCAAAGATTGCAGAAAGCGTTGTTCGTGTTTCTGTGCAACAAAAGGGTGCAAAGAAACAAATAAAAGGAGAATATTCTGCCTTGCTTGATAACGCCGCCAAGAAAGCAATGCAAGATCAAAATCGTTTATCTTGTCAAGAAGGTCCAGAAGGAATGAGAGCAATGGACGCTTTTAGAGACGCATTTCTTAAAGTTGCAAACGAAGAGCACGCAATGGGATTCGCCTCTGCTTCAGCACCAACATCTGGAGCACAAATTAAAACCGATCGTAGAACTCGTGGATATGATCACATCGCAGCAGAAGCGGTCACAAAAGTAGAAGAAATAGACGACCCCGCCACTTACTACGCTAAAAAACAAAAAGAATGCAGGGAAGCTCAAGCAAAGCTGACAGCCGCAAAAGAGAAGCTTAAGGGTATGCCCGATAATTCAGCACGCCTTAAGCAAGCTAATCTCGTTCAAGATCTTGAGAAAGCCAAGCAAAGAGCTTGTTATACTGGAGATTAAAGGCTTCTTAATATGAAATCTTTGGACCTGCATAACATCCTTCACAAAGATGTTGAAAACGAAGTTTTAAAATTTATAAACTGGGAAGACCCGCCATTTAAAATTATAACTGGGCAGTCTTCCAAGATGCAAGAGATAGTAAAAAGAATACTAGTTAGTAATAACCTTCATTGGATAAATGAAAAATTCAACAATTATGGATGTTTAGTGGTCTTAGACTCTGAATTCCCTTAAGGATAAAAAAATGAACGATATGAATCACATTATGGAATCTTGGAGAAAGTACACGCAAGTTGCTAATACTTTTGAAGAAAAATACTCTTTGACTTCTCAAGAGTATGATACAGTCTATATCTTAAAAGAAGGCAAGAGTGTTGAAAACACTAGCATGTCTTTGCTTGTAGAGCAATATGAAGAAGGTTCAATAGACGAAGATAAATTAAGCGCTATCTTGCTTGAATCGATTGAATATGAACATCAACAGTTATTAAATGAAGGAGTTCTCGACTCTTTGAAGACAGTGGTCGGTAAAGTCGGTGGGGTAGTAAAACCTGCATTGGCAAAGGCTCAATTCAAGGCACGTCAAGTTCTTTACAAGGTAATCTATGGGACAGCTTCAAAAATTTTAAAATTTGTTTCGTCTCTCGGGCAAAAGGCTTTGAATTATCTTGGGTCTTACGCTAAACAAGTGAGCCAATTTAATGGGAAACCTCCTAAGCCTAAAGTTGCGCAAAAGCTTCTTGCAAAAGGAGTTAAGATTGCTAAAGTTGTTGGAAGCATTTTCAAAAAGATTGTCTCCTTCATGCTTAAAGTTATTAAGCCAATCGGTAGCTTTTTAGGACACCCTGTTGTTAAGAATACAATCCTTATCGGATGCGTTCTTTTAGCTGGTGTGTCTCTTATCGCGCCTGGAGTTGTTGCAGGGACGTCTATGGCTTTCCTTATCCCTTTTGCAACTAGAAGGACTGGTCTTGAGACTGGCAAAGCAGCTTTGGGCGTAGGCAAGTATGACTTAAATAAAGTTAACGAAGAAACTCAAATTGCATTTGGTGTGACTGCTGAAATACAAGAGATGCTAGACGGCTTAAGTCAACAAGAGGTTGGGATTGCAATGAATGATATTGCAGAACAAATTGGAAGTGCCAAGTTAGACAAAAGTGTAGAACTTACAACAGTTCAAAGTGTTGTTACAAATCCTGACGGTAGTGAAGTGGTTGATGTTGCAGGCAAAGCTTGGGTTGAATATTCGGACCAAAACTTAAAATCACAATTTGCCGCTTTGGATATGTTGAAA
>UEXM01001232.1_pt1 | contig 22574 bp, 23 predicted proteins | sample 1796661 | NCBI WGS metagenome assembly UEXM01 (sample SAMEA4772469, study PRJEB27181) | metagenome | reverse complement strand
AGAGTCACTGCGGTTCCGGCCAGTGCTCGACCGACCAGAGTGGCGCCGGTATTCAGGGTGATGCCCGCGCCAGCAAGAATGCTACCGTAAAAGGCTGAGCTGGTCCCCAGTGTTGCCGAGGTTCCTACCTGCCAGAATACGTTGCTCGCGGTTGCGCCATTGATCAGATTGATGGCGGCATTGTTATTCAGTGTCAGGGCTTCCTCCACCTGAAACACGAACACCGCCGTAGAATTTCCCTGAGCGTCCAGCACCAGTGAGCCGGTAATGTCGGCAGCACTGGTGAAGTGGTAAACCCCGGGTATCAGCACCATACCTGAACCCAGGGCGGCAGCCTGTTCAGTGGTCACCGCCTGGCCAGCCAGATTGTTATATGCAACCAGCGTGTCGGCGACAGCCTGGGCGGCAATGGCGTCATTGGAACGAATCTGACCCAAACGTACAATGCCGGGTGGAAAGCCGGTAATCGCAGTGCCGGGACTGACACCGAGTTCGCCGGTGATGATGCTGGAGCCGGTATTGGTTACCGTCGACCCTGCGAGTACCGAGAATTGCGCGGCCTCGCCCAGATCAGGAATGGTCTGGGCAAAGGAGGCGCCGGACACGCTGCCGGCGAATATGGCGAATGCGATTGTGGCACTTTTTAGCATCATCGAAAAAGGCTGCTTTGTAGCTTTCATAGGCTGGTACCTGGTGTGTGTTGCAAGGGCAAGGTGCCCGGCGATATGGCGCGGATGGTTCCGGACATAAAGGGATCTGTTGCATTGAATCAATGCAAATTTATAAGCAAGGGGGGGAGTGGGCTGAATGCGGCGCCCAAGCTTTGGAGGCGCGACGTTCTGAGAGTGATTTATCTCGTAAATTTAACTATACGCGCAATTCTGGCAATAGATAGTTAAATTTATGGATTGCAGTTTTCGTTGTCCGCTTCCTGCAACACGATGCGTCACGGTGGCTGCCGGATCGCAGGCCCGCAAGCGCCTGCGACCATGCGCCTGTTCCTGCCCGGGCTGTTGTTATCAGATGGCTGTTGTTAGACTGCCAACTTCTCTGACTGCCACCTACGGTATAAGTCCATTACCGGCAGTCAATGACATCCGTGAGCGTTCCGTTACCTCGCCCGATGCCGGGTTGCTGACAGGAAGGCCAAATAACCAAGGAGATTGCATGAGCGACAAACCATATACGCCACCCAAAGTATGGCGCCCCGATGAGGTCAGCAGCGGCCGATTTTCCAGCATCAATCGCCCGGTAGCCGGACCCACGCACAACAGGGAATTGCCAGTTGGCAAGCACCCGATTCAGCTTTACTCGCTGGCAACGCCTAATGGAGTCAAAGTGACTATTTTGCTGGAAGAGTTGCTGGCGGCGGGCCATTCGGGGGCGGAGTATGATGCATATCTGATCAATATCATGGAAGGTGATCAGTTTGGCAGTGGGTTTGTTTCCGTAAACCCTAATTCCAAAATTCCGGCAATGGTCGACCACAGTGTGTCGCCGCCAGTACGTATCTTTGAGTCCGGAGCCATGTTGCTCTACCTGGCCGAGAAGTTCGACGCCTTTATCCCAAAAGACACAGCCGGGCGCGCTGAGTGTTTGTCGTGGCTGTTCTGGCAAATGGGCAGTGCACCTTTTCTGGGCGGCGGGTTTGGCCATTTTTATGCCTACGCGCCGGAAAAGTATGAGTACGCAATCAATCGCTACACCATGGAAGTCAAGCGTCAGCTTGATGTGCTCGACCGTCAGTTGGCGGTGAGCCAGTACATTGCGGGCGACGACTATACCATCGCCGACATGGCGATCTGGCCCTGGTATGGTGCTCTGGTCAATAACAAGGTGTATGAAGCTGCCGAGTTTCTGCAGACCCATACCTACAAAAACGTAGTGCGCTGGACGCAGGAGCTGGAACAAAGAGCGGCGGTGCAGCGCGGTAAAATGGTTAATCGATCCTGGGGTGAATTGCATGAGCAATTACGTGAGCGACATGACGCCAGTGATTTCGAAACACGGACACAGGATAAACTGGGGACGGATAAAAACAGTTAGTCTGTTTTCAAATAAAGGGGCCGAAGAGCTGCGGTGAACAGAAAGACGGTGGCGCTGATCTGCAGAGTTTCTTCCCACAGCTGACTTCGTTCGCCAGGCAGATCCACAATGGATTTGTCAAAGAACCAGGACGCTATGTAGAACATCACGCCCAGTCCTGTCTGCACACTGGTCGCTGTCCACAGAATGTCGGCTTTGTATCGCCACAATGCCAGGCGATTGCCAAAGATCTGGGTCAGCAACCAGATCCAGACAGCGCCCCCGGCCAGACGGATCAGAGTTTCGGTGGTTTCCCAGCCTTGCTGGGGCCCCAGCCTGTCGATATCGACTTCCCGCACCATGATGGACAGGCACAACATCCCCAGCACCATATGACATTGACGTACTGTAATGAAACTGGTGGGTTGACGAACTGTCTGCACAAAGTGCATGGCTGTGGCCAGCATCAGAAAAAACACCTGGGTATTTTCCATGAGGCGGTTTTCGTGTGTAACGGAAATGTCCTGATGCCATAATCTGTTGGCTGCGAGTGCGCAAATGGCTGCAATAACAACAGCCAGCGAAAAAATCGCGGCGTTTTTTGAGGGTACTGGTCCGTCTTCAGTCTTGTTGGTTCTGATCATACGTCCATTTTTTTAATTGCGTCGGATTTGAATTGGTGAGTTATCAATCCTGATGAATCAGAATACCAAGACTGCCGGGGTTTTGGTAGCCAGTCGCTGGCTGGTGACCTTAAAGTGTTTTATTATGAAATTCGAATAATCGGCTATTTCTGCTTGATAGTGTGGCATTTGTCACGAATCAGGCGCAGCCCCTGACCTTGTGAGCCGCCATGACAGAATACTTTATCCAGGCGTTTGTTTACCTCACCGCTGCAGTCATCGCGGTGCCGCTGGCCAAAAGATTTGGCCTCGGCTCGGTGTTGGGCTATCTGGTCGCCGGTGTGGTCATAGGACCGCTTATCGGTCTGGTCGGCCAGGAAACCACAACGATTCAGCATTTCGCCGAATTTGGTGTGGTGATGATGTTGTTTCTGGTCGGCATGGAGCTGGATCCCAAAGCCCTGTGGGCAATGCGTCTGCATCTGATCGGACTGGGTGGTTTGCAGGTGACCCTGACCACTGCCGCCGGTTGGTCACTGGCATGGTGGCTGGGTCTGCCATGGCAAACAGCACTGGCTGTGGGTTTGATTTTTGCCTTATCGTCAACCGCGATTGTGCTGCAAACCCTGAGCGAGAAAGGCCTGGTCAAAACCGATGGCGGCCGCGGGGCGTTTTCAGTTCTACTGTTTCAGGATATCGCGGTTATTCCGATGCTGGCCCTGATTCCTCTGCTTGCGCTGCCGCAACAGGGCAGTGATGGTGCCAATGACGTAGCGCATTACAGCGAACTAAGTCTGGTGGCCGGACTGCCCGGTTGGGCTCACGCGCTGGTTGTGATTGCTGCGATAGCTGCGGTGATTGTGGGTGGCTCATATCTGAATCGGCCGCTGTTCAAATATGTCATTCAATCGGGTTTGCGCGAAGTGTTCACGGCCGCCGCGTTGATGCTGGTAATTGGCATCGCAGCGCTGATGAGCCTGGTGAATCTGTCGCCCGCGCTGGGCGCGTTTCTGGCCGGCGTGGTGTTGGCGAGCAGTGAGTTCCGGCACGAGCTGGAGGCCAACATTGAACCGTTTAAAGGATTGCTGCTGGGACTGTTCTTTATTACTGTCGGCGCCGGTATCAATTTTGACGTGCTGGCGGCACAGTGGGTTCTGGTGTTGTCCCTGGGCGGTGCTGTCATTACCATCAAGGCTCTCATTCTGTTGGTGTTGGCCTTGATCTTTGGCATTCGTGGCAGCAATGGCTGGTTGTTTACGCTGGGGCTGGCGCAGGCGGGTGAGTTCGGTTTCGTATTGCTAACCTATAGTGTTCAGAGTCAGGTCATCAGTACCGAAATATCGCAGATCCTGGCATTGGTGGTGGCGCTTTCCATGTTCCTGACTCCAATGCTTTTCATTCTTTACGATCGGGTGGTGTTGCCACGTTACCGCGCGTCGCAGAATGAGCGCGAAGACGATAGCCGTATCGAAGAGCAGGCACCGGTGATCGTCGCAGGTGTCGGTCGCTTCGGTCAGATCGTGTGCCGACTACTGCGGGCGAATAACGTGCCGATTGTGGTCCTGGATCATGAGATAAAACAGATCGAGAATGTGCGACAGATAAACATCAAGAGCTACTTTGGTGATGCCAGCCGCTCAGATATGCTGGAAACGGCGGGCATTGCGAATGCCAGAGTGCTGGTGGTTGCAATTGACGACCGTGCGCGAGCGTTGCGTATGGTCCAGCATGTTAAACAATACTACCCGGAAGTCTGGGTGCTTGCCCGGGCGTTCGACCGTGGCCATGGCTATCAACTGCGGCAGGCCGGGGCAAACGATGTGATCAGCGAAACCTATCATTCGGCGCTGGAGCTGGGCGGACACACCCTGACGGCCATGGGTGTGCATCCGCTGCGCGCCCGACAGATGACGACGGCCTTCGTTGAAAGCGAGGCCGCTCACGATGACGATCTGTTTGAAGCCTGGAAAGAAATCGAGGAAGGCATCAGCTTCAGCCCGCGTTTCGGCGAACTCTTCATGAAGCTTGAAGAGGCCCTGAGTTCGGCGATGCCACAGGAAACTGTCGAGGTCGAGAACAGTGACGCGCCCAATTGGACGCCACCGGAAAGCGCGGACAAACCCTAAAGGGGACGGAGGGATTATTTTTTGTACAGGTTGATGCCATTTACACAGCTGGCGTGTCCATTGGATGGCGCGGTGCTGCGGGATGCCGGAGGGCACTGGCGGTGTGAGCATGGGCACAGTTACGATGTGGCGCGCCAGGGGTATGTGAACCTGTTGCCGGTACACAAGAAACGCTCGCGCGATCCGGGTGACAGCAAGGACATGGTGGCTGCGCGGCAGCGGTTTCTGGCAGCCGGGTATTATACACCGGTGGCCACGGCGATCAGCAAAGCGATGCTGAGCGGACTGACCGACCAGCAGGCCGTTCGATGTCTGGACGCCGGTTGTGGTGAGGGCTACTATCTGCGACAGCTGGCAGCGGTTGCCGACAGGCCCGGGCGTCTGGCCCTGATGGGCCTGGATATCTCAAAATGGGCGGTGCAGTCCGCCGCCAGGCAGGATCACAACATGCGCTGGGTAGTGGGCAGCAATGCCAATCTGCCCGTGCAGTCCGGATCGCTGGACCGGGTCTTGTGTATGTTCGGCTTCCCGGTATACAGTGAGTTCGCCCGCGTACTGAGCCAGGACGGCTTGCTGATTCAGTTGGACCCGGGCCCGGCACATTTGCGGGAGCTGCGTGAGATAATTTATCCCAGCCTGAAGCCGGCACGCGACAATAGGGATGACTTGCCCGCCGGATTTGAACGGGTATCATCTGATTCCATAAACTATGTGGCCCATATTCAGGACGCCGGTCTGGTGCAGGATTTGTTGACCATGACACCGCATCTGTATCGGGCCAACGCTGAAGGACGCAAACGTGCTGCAGCACTGACATCGCTGTCAGTGACAATCGATGTCGAGCTCCTCAGCCTACGTAAAACAAAACCAATGGAAACCGAATAATGAAAGATGCGCTACGCAAGTTATGCCGCCCGGTACTGGCTTTTTTCGAAAAAGGTGAGCCGGCTGCCAGTTACCGACCCTCACATCGCACTATCCTGCTGGCTGCCGCCACTCTGTTTCTGATTTTGTTTGGAGTGTCACTGTTCTTTGCCCTGGCGGCCGGGCAGCTGGGTGCTGTGGTTCCCGTTGTTGTATTTTTCATCGTCAGCGTAGTCAGCCTGATTGTGGCGACCCTTGGTAGCGACACCGCAGTGGCTCGCATATGGGGCCTGAAATAGTCATGCCGGCGATCAGGTCATGGCGTGGCGAAGCATTCAATCAGGTACCCGATTCTGATAACCGCATACATTCCGACGAACTTGCCAGAGAGTATGGTTTTACCGGCGCATTGGTGCCCGGTGTAACAGTTTCGGCTTATCTGATTCAGCCTGCGGTAACAGCCTGGGGACTGCATTGGCTGGAGCGCGGCGCGGCCCACGCGACGATCAAGTCTCCCCTGTACGACGAGCACGAATTCATGGTTGAGGTTGAGCAGCAGGGGCCGGAAGACCGCTACCATGCGCAACTTTTCAGTGACGACAGATTATGCGCAACCTCGGAGGTATGGTTACCAGAGGCTCTTGATGTTGAGCCCGAGTACCAGAATCATGAGGTCATGGCCGATGCCTGGCAGGCGCCTGCGGCAAACCGCGAGGTGATGGAGCAGCTGCGTCAGCAAGGTTGTCCGGCAAAAACCTTTTTGTGGTCAGCACAGCACGAGATGGCCGCTTACCTGCGCCGTCAAAGTGATATGCCAGTCCTGCTGAGAACACAGGCGCTTGCGGACAACAACAGGAATGAAAGTGGTTATGCCAATATGTCATTCCTGTTGGGCTGCGCCAATCGTCATTTTGCCGCCGTCGCCAGCATGAATCCGTGGATTCACCTGGAGATCCGCGCGCAGAACTTCCAGGCGGTGCCCTTGAATACCGCGTTGATCAGTGAAATGACCATTACCGACCTGTTTAATAAAAAGGGCCATGAGTTCGCGGACTGTGTTTTCAACCTGTTCATGGCCGACAGCAAGCGTTGTGTCTGCTCCATTCAGCAGCGGGCGATTTATAAAATGAGAGTCGGTCAGCCATCGCAGTAATGTCGTGGCGTCGACCCGGACGAATAGTGACCAGGAGGATGCATGAAATACATCTTTGAAGTGCACATAAAGCCGGGGTACACCGCAGAGGATTACGCTGACGCCTGGGTGCGTGCCAGCGAAATAATTCAGCAGGCACCCGGAGCCCGTGGTACCGAGCTGCATCGAAAACTTGATGATCCCGGTGTGTTGATTGCTATCGCCAGCTGGGACAGCAAGGCCAGCCGCGACGCCATGGAAAATAAACATGACACCTCGGTGGCTGACATCATCAGAGGCGCGGCACACTTATGTGACATCCGTCCGCTGGGCGAGTTCGATGAGCCTGAGTGGGTGGTCTCACCAGTCAAGTGACATCGGGCACTAAACATCACATTAAAAATTCAATTGGAGAACAGTAAAAGGCAGTAGCCCATATGACCAATCGTACTACAAGTGACACAATGTTTCGGGAACAGGTGCCATTACCGCCAACGGGGCTGGGTAAGCTTAAGTGGTATGGTCCTGGCCTGTTGTGGATGTTGTCGGCTGTAGGTACAGGGTCAATATTATTTACACCACGCGTCGCGTCTGCTTATCAGTACGATTTATTGTGGGTGCTATTGCTGGTTGTTTTTTTCATGTGGGTCATGATCCGGGAAATGGCGCGATTTTCCGTTGTTACCGGGCAAAGCATGCTGGAGGGTATGCACACACTGAGCGGTCCCGGGAATTGGGCGGTCTGGACTATTTTTGTGCCCCAGTTGTGTGCTGCGATGGTGGGTATAGCGGGTTTGTCCGCAATTGTGGGCAGTGCCCTGGGTTCGGCGCTACCTGGGTCTAACACGGTTTACAGTGTGCTGATTGTGGTGACCTGTACGGCATTTACCGCCAGTGGCCATTACATGAAGATCGAGCGCCTGAGCCGGATAATGGCAATGATTCTGATGCTGCTGGCGGTTGTTGCCGCCGCGGTCGTGTTTTCAGACGTGCAAGGCGTTACAGATGGATTGGTGCCGACAGTACCAGCGGACCCTGATCTGTATATAATCCTGCCATGGGTAGGCACCATTCTGGCAGGTTCAATGGGCATCGTCTGGTTTGGTTATTGGACGGCCACGCGGGGTTACGGTGGCGGTCTTATTGCTGAGCAATCTGCCAGCGATCATGTCAATGCAGAGCCACAGGCATCGGAGGCGCGTGTACAGCGACTGCGGGCCTGGCTTGGTGTCATGACCGGCGCGGCAACATTGGGGGTGCTTGGCGGGCTGGCTGTTATTTTTTCTTTTATGGTACTGGGCGCAGAACTACTCTCGCCGGCAGGCGTCATGCCCGAGGGAAGCGATGTGGCGAAGGATCTGAGCCGTCTGTTTTCCGAAACCTGGGGTGTGGCTGGCGAGATCATGATGCTCGCCGCCATCATCATTGCATTGGGTGGCAGCATTTTGGCCAATCAGGATGGCTGGGGGCGCAGCTTCGCCGATATGACTCTGATACTTCTTCGGGGCGGCCAGCAATCTGCGAAACAAGTGTTGGCTGTCAGGATGCTGGCATGGTGTCAGCAACGCACACGGTTGCCCATGTTCAAACGACGATCTCTCAAACGACTGTTCATTGTCGTCGTCACCGGGCTGCTGCCGGTCCTGATAATTCTTGCGTTCGACAATCCGGTACAAATCATGTCGGCCTCGGGTATTATCGCCGCCGTCCATACGCCGTTCATCGTACTGGCAGCGCTGTTCGTCAACCGCACCCGTTTGCCTCAGGCTTTGCGGCCGGGCCTGTTCTATGCCATGGCCATGCTGGCCTCGGGATTGTTTTATCTTGGCTTCGCGGCGCTATATTTTCTGCAGCTGGCAGGTTATGTTTAGCACCGTTTTACCACTGATAACTCAAGATAAACGAATCCATGACCATTTTCATCAGACCCGCCAGTCAGGCCGACGCCAAAGCCATTACTGATATCTACAACCATTACATATCGAACACCGTGGTTACCTTTGAGGAAACTCCGGTTGCGCCGGTGGCGATGGCAGATCGTCTGCAGGGGGTGCAGTCGGCATTGCTGCCGTGGCTGGTAGGTGAAGCCGAATCCGGCGGTCAGAGCACAGTGGTGGGGTATGCCTACGCCACCCCCTGGAAAAACCGCAGTGCCTATCTCTACTCGGTGGAAAGTTCGGTGTATCTGGCACCGGGCGCGGTTGGCCGGGGCTTTGGCACGGCCCTGTACACTGCGTTGCTGGACGAGTTGAAGCGCAGCTCGGTACACAGTGTCATTGGCGGCATCTCATTGCCCAACGCGGCAAGCGTGGCGTTGCATGAGCGACTGGGGTTTCGCAAAATCGCGCACTTGCAAGAGGTCGGTTACAAGACCGGGCAGTGGCTTGATGTTGGATACTGGCAGATTCTGCTGCCAGGTTGACTCGCTGTCAGGCTGGGGCTAATCTGGCCTACGATTTCAACTTTGCCCGCGATCAGCGGGCCCGGAGCGCTCCATGTCTGTATTGTCTCTGTCGTCCGCGACAAAATCCCTGTCTGTTCTGATCTCGTCGTTGGGACTGCTGTTTGTGCTATCAGCCTCGGCACAGGCGGACACTGTTCGTAATGTTGTCTATGGCCAGAAAGATGGTCTGGCAATGGTGATGGATGTCTATCAACCCGAAGACAACGCCAATGGTGCGGCGGTTGCGTACATGATCAGTGGCGGCTGGATGTCCAGCCCGATGATGCAGAATGCGTACGAATCCATGTTTGTGCCCCTGGTGGATGCCGGTTACACGGTGTTCGCGGTTCGCCATGGCAGCAGCCCCCGTTACAACGTGCTGGAGGCATGGAGTGATGTGTCACAGGCGTTCCAGTTTATTGCCGGCAACGCCGGGGATTATGGGGTGGATCCGGCCCGGATCGGGGTTTCCGGTATCAGTGCCGGCGGTCACCTGTCATTGATGTTAGGCCTGTCCACCGACGATCAACCGCATCGTCCGGCAGCTGTGGTGGCCTACATGCCACCGACGAACCTTCGTGGCATGACCGGTCCCAATGACAACTTCCCGGCATTGAACTTTGATGCCGCATTGGCGCCTACTGTGTCGCCGATCGATTTTGCCAGTGCCGGTGACCCACCGGTATTGCTGGTGCACGGCGACGCCGACGACCTGGTGAATATCAGCCACAGTGAGAATATGTATGCAGCCCTGCAATCGGCTGACATCGTTACCGACTTCGTGGTAATCGAAGGCGCCGGTCACGGTCTGTTCACCGGTGCTGATGGCGTGACAGCCGCTGATGCATTAAAAGGCTGGTTTGACCAACATCTGTGAGGGTCGTTGCCATGAAAATGATTCAGGAGTTCAAGGAATTTGCAGTCAAGGGCAATGTCATCGACATGGCGGTTGGTGTCATCATAGGAACCGCGTTTGGGCGCATCGTGTCCTCGTTTGTGGCCGATGTCGTGATGCCACCCATCGGCGTATTGCTGGGGGGTGTCGACTTTTCTGACCTGGCCATCACCTTGCGTGAGGCGGTATCTGCCGATGTACCCGCCGTGGTCATTTCCTATGGGCGCTTCCTGCAGACGGTGATTGACTTCACCATCATTGCATTTGTCATTTTCATGGCAATCCGGTTTATCAACCGATTAAAGCGTAACCCCCCGCCCGTGCCGGTAGTTGCTGCGCCTCCGGTTGAGCCGTCGGCGGAAGAGAAATTATTAACCGAGATCAGAGATCTGCTCAAGACCAATCGTTAAGGTTCGGTCTCTGTTGTCCACGACAGGAGTCGTTATGTCAGTCCCAAAAGTCGCGCTGGTCACTGGCGCGGCATCAGGAATAGGGCGTGCCAGTGCCATTGCGCTGGCCGCTGCCGGATTTACCGTTGCCGTCAACTACCGCAGTAAAAAGCATGACGCGCTGGCGCTGCTGGAAGAGCTGGATGGCGACGGGCACCAGGCATTCTACGCCGACGTTGCCAGCGCAACAGATGCGGAAAAACTTGTTGAAGACGTTTTGGGTGCCTATCAGCGATTGGATGTGCTGGTTAATGCCGCCGGACAATTTACTCCACAGGATGTCAAAAGTGCAGACTATGAGCAATGGCAAAGTGACTGGCAGCAAAGCCTGCAGCTTAACCTGATGGCGCCGCTGAATCTGGCTTTTCAGGTAGCCAAACCGATGATGAAGCAGGGTGCAGGTAAAATCATCAATATAACGTCACGTGGCGCCTTTCGTGGCGAGCCCACTGCGCCGGCCTACGGTGCCGCCAAGTCTGGTCTGAACTCGGCAACACAGTCGTTGGCACTGGCGCTGGGCAGCCACGGTATCTGTGTTTACGCGATAGCACCGGGCTGGACAGAAACGCCGGCGGCGTCGCCGCGAATCCGCAATCAGGGTTGGGACGATGTCGCTGCACAAAGTCCGTTGGGCCGCATCGGGCGACCTTCCGAGATCGGTAATCTGGTGGCCTTTCTGGCCGGTAGCGAAACCGAATATCTTACCGGCGCCATTATCGATGCCAATGGCGCTTCCTACTTGAGAAATTAACCGCGACAGATGCCGCTGACAGGTCTGTTGCCGGCCGGAGACTTCCGATGTTTACAGTGATGATGCGCAGTACCGTTTTATTTTCGACGTTGTTGATGAGTCAGGTGTCTTTCGCGCAACTGGACACCGCCGTATTTGATGCCGCCACTGCGCAGAAATCGCCAATGATAACGACCATGGAGAGGTTGGTGTCTGTCGAGTCGGGCAGTGGTGACCGCGAAGGCCTCGGGCAGATCGCGAGTATGATTGCGGCTGAGCTGAGTGCGCTGGGTGGTGACGTCGAGTTGCTGGAGGCAGGCGACGATGTGTATCGCATGTTTGACACGCCCGAGCAACTGGGTCCGATGGTGCATGCCCGCTTCTCTGGCTCCGGTGACAAAAAAATTCTGTTGATTGCACATATGGATACCGTGTACCTGCGCGGTATGCTGGCGCAGCAACCGTTTCGTATTGACGGCAATCGCGCGTACGGGTTGGGTATCTCTGACGACAAACAGGGTGTGGCACTGATCGTTCATGTCATTGCCATGTTGCAGGCACTGGATTTTGACGACTATGGCACGTTGACAGTGCTGATCAACGGCGATGAGGAAATCAGCTCGCCGGGCTCTCGCACAATGTTGACGCAGTTGGGTGCCGAGCACGATGTGGTTCTGTCAGCAGAGCCGACACGCATCGACAACGATTCTCTGTCGTTGGCCACCAGCGGTATCGGTGCGGTCACGATGTCAGTCAAAGGTCGTGCCTCACACGCCGGCGCCGCTCCTGAGCTGGGCCGCAACGCTTTGTATGAAATGGCGCACCAGTTGTTGCAGCTGGACGACCTGTCGGAACCCGACGTAGGCTTCAAAGTGAACTGGACGCTGGCGCAGGTGGGTACCAACCGTAATGTGATTCCGGCAGACGCGGTCGCGACAGCGGATGTGCGCATGCTGCGACTGGAAGACTTTGAGCGGCTGGAATCCCGCATTCAGGAGCGAGTGAGCAACCGACTGATACCCGATACCGAGATCAGTCTGCGTTTTGAAAATCGACGGCCACCATTGCAGGCGACTGATGCATCCCGGGCCCTGGCAGCACACGGCCAGCAGATCTATGCTGAGCTGGGCATGACGCTGGTGGTCAATGATCAGGCCGAAGGTGGCGGCACCGATGCGGCATTCGCTGCCCTGCAGACTGAGGCGCCGGTGATTGAGCGCTTCGGCCTGCAAGGTTTTGGTGCCCACTCCAACAATGACGAATACGTGCTGCTGGACTCGATTGAGCCCAGATTGTATCTGCTGGCACGCATGATCATGGATGTGTCCACGGGCGCTGCGCCTGGGGTAAAATAGTAGCTGAATTCGAACAGACAGCCCAGTGGCGTCCGGCGCGACTGGGCAAATATCGCCGTATTGGCGGAGTTAGAGGGATATAGATGATTATAAAGCCAAAATACCGCGGATTTATTTGCACCACGACGCACCCTACCGGTTGCTACAACAATGTCAAAGACCAGATCGAGGTGACCCGACAGCAGGGAGTCCACAGTAATGGCCCGAAAAAAGTATTGGTCATTGGTGCCTCCAGCGGGTACGGCCTGGCAGCACGAATCACGGCGGCATTTGGATATCAGGCAGCAACAGTTGGCGTGTTTTTCGAAAAGCCTGCCACTGAAACCAAACCCGGTACCGCTGGCTGGTACAACTCATGGGCGTTTGAAGAGGAAGCCAAAAAAGATGGGCTATACGCAAAATCCATTAATGGCGACGCCTTCTCCAACGAAGTACGTGAGCAGGCTATTGCGCTGATAAAACAGGATCTGGGCAAAGTGGATCTGGTGGTGTACTCACTGGCATCGCCGGTCCGTAAACTGCCTGATAGCGGCGAACTCAAGCGCTCTGTGCTCAAGCCCATCGGCGAGGTGTACCAGTCGACCGCTATTGATACCAACAAGGATCAGATCATTCACGCCGAGGTCGAGCCGGCGACTGAAGAAGAAATTGCCGACACCATTACCGTCATGGGTGGCGAGGACTGGGAGCTATGGATGCAGGCGCTGGACCAGGCCGGCGTGCTGGCTGGCGGCGCGAAAACTGTTGCTTTCAGCTACATCGGTACGGAAATGACCTGGCCAATTTACTGGCATGGTGCCCTGGGTAAAGCCAAGGAAGATCTGGACCGCGCAGCGTCCGAACTCAACACCAAGCTGGAGAAAAAATACGGTGGCAGTGCCAATGTTGCCGTGCTCAAATCTGTTGTCACGCAGGCATCGGCGGCCATCCCGGTGATGCCTTTGTATATCGCACTGGTGTACAAGGTGATGAAAGAAAAAGGCTTGCATGAAGGCACTATCGAACAGCTCAATCGCCTGTTCCGTGAGCAGCTTTATCGCGAGGATGAACAGCCATACGATATGGACGACGCCGGACGACTGCGAATGGATGACAAGGAGTTGCGTGATGACGTGCAGTCAGAATGCAAGGATCTCTGGCAGCGTGTCAATAATGACAATCTGTTCCAGTTGACCGACTATGCAGGCTACAAGCATGAGTTCCTGAAGCTCTTTGGTTTTGAGCGCAGTGACGTGGATTATGACGCTGATGTGGCCACTGAAGTAGACTTCAAGGCTTGAGGTGATTGGTACTGGCCGGCGCTGCAAGTGCCGGCCAGTTTGCCTGCGGACCTTTCCTGTGTCCTGTCAGGATCTGCCGCGGCAGTTGATTGCTAGCCAGCTGCGCTTTTGATGGCAGATGAACGAATCATCACTGGCAAGTCTGTATAGCCTTTGACAAAGCTGGAGTAGATACGCACCGGCTCGCCAACGACCTCCACCTTGTCAAAACGCTTGCTGATTTCTTCCCACAGAACCCGCAGCTGCATCTCCGCCAGACGGTTGCCCATGCAACGATGAATACCAAAACCGAATGACAGGTGCTGGCGTGCGCGTGGGCGGTCGATAATAAAATCGTCGGGATTCTCAATTGCGTCTGTGTCGCGATTGGCGGAGGCATACCACATCAGTATTTTATCGCCGGCACGAATGTTTTTGCCGCCCAGCTCGGTATCCACTTTTGCCGTGCGGCGCATATAGGCCAGCGGCGTTTGCCAGCGAATAATCTCTGACACCATGGACGGGATAAGCGCCGGGTTGTCACGCAGCTTCTGATACTCCTGCGGGTTTTCATTCAGCGCGAGTACACCGCCGCTGATTGAATTGCGGGTAGTGTCATTGCCGCCCACGATCAACAGTATCAGGTTGCCCAGAAACTCCCGTGGTGGCATGTTGCGTGTGGCCTCGCCATGCGCGAGCATTGATATCAGATCATTGCCCGGCGGCTTGCTGGCACGTTCCTGCCACAGTCGGGAAAAGTAAGCCAGGCATTCTTTCAGGATCTCAAAGCCTTCTTCATAACTGTCGATCAGTCCGGCCCCGGGGATGGCAGTGGCGACATCTGACCAGTAGGTCAACTTGTGCCGGTCCTCAAACGGGAAATCGAATAACGTTGCCAGCATCTGTGTGGTCAGGTCACGCGATACCAGTTCAACCCAGTTAAAGGTTTCGTCTTTAGGCAGTGCATCCAGGATGGTGGTAACACGCTGCCGTATCAGTCCCTCCAGGTTCTTCAGATTGGCTGGTGCCACGACGCCCTGAACTGTCTTGCGCTGCTCTTCGTGTTTGGGCGGGTCCATGGCAATGAACATGGGCAGCGTGAATTCAGGAATCACATCAACGATGCCGATGGTGGGCTCTGACGAAAAAATATGCGGCGCTGCTTCCATGGTCATGATGTCTTTGTATTTCATCACTGACCAGTAGGGCCCCAGCGGCGAATCGGCACAGTAGTGGACCGGGTCGTCCTGGCGCAGCCTTGACAGGAAGGGCAGGAATTCATTGGCCTGCCAGATGCCCGGGTGTGCCAGGTCGATCTCATCCAGTGGCGTTGTCCAGGGATCGCGACCAACCAGACTGCGCTTACGTTTGGTGTCCTGAGCTGTTACATCTGACATGTTGGCACTCCGCGATCGGCATGATACTGAAAATTAGTGCGACTAGAACTGAAACTCAGGCAGGCGTACTACCAGGCCGTCAAGGTCGTCATTGATATCAATCTGACAGGACAGTCGCGAGTTGGCGCTTCGTTCCGGGTTGATGTCGAGCATGGGCTCTTCGAATTCGCCCGGCTCGCCGACGGCCTGCAGCCAGGCGTCATCTACAAACACGTGACAGGTGCCGCAGGAGCAGGCGCCGCCACAGTCGGCATCAATGCCGGGTACCAGGTTCTTGATGGCGGCTTCCATCACGGAGTCGCCATTGCTGGCATCGATGCTGTGTTCTGTACCGTCGTGTTCTATATAGGTGATTCGGGTCATGATAAATCAGGCTCTCTGTTTCGGTGGTTTTGGTAGCTTGCTGGCGCTAGCGCACAACAATATTCTGTGCGCCCCTGACGATGTCATCTGGCGTGCGATTGCGCTCCGGTTGTCTGATGCCACGCTGACAGGCCGGGCGGGCATAAAGCGCGTCGAGCCAGCGCTGCAGGTGAGGCAGCCCGTCGACGCTGACGCCCGACCAGTTGTGGGTGCGTACCCAGCACCAGTTCGCAATGTCGGCGATGGTATACTCCTCGCCAGCCAGATATTCGGCCGCTGAAAGTCGACTGTCAAGCACTGCGAACAGGCGTCGGCATTCGTTTTGATAACGATCAATGGCCGGCTGAATTTTTTCCGGAAAATAGCGATAAAATACATTGGCCTGGCCCATCATCGGACCGACCCCGCCCATCTGGAACATCAGCCACTGCAGGGTACGGGATCGGGTGTCGGGGTCTGCCGGGTATAACTGGCCGAACTTTTCCCCGAGATAAATCATGATGGCGCCGGATTCGAATACGCTGAAATTGTTGTTACTGCGATCCACAATCACCGGTATTCGCCCGTTGGGGTTCATGGCCAGGAACGCCGGTGTTTTCTGGTCACCGGCGGACAGATTGACGGGGTGCAGGGTGTAGTCCGCGCCAACCTCTTCCAGCATCACGGTAACCTTGTAACCGTTAGGCGTGGCCGAGCTGTAAACATCGATCATGGGGAGCCTCTGGCTGGGGTGTATTTTCCCTGCGACGAATCGTATGTTATTACGGAATGTGTTACAACATGTATCAGGCCCAACCTTAATACACACGATAATCGAGAGTTCAGGCGTATGAACAACAATAACACCGGTTTTTTCCCGATTCTGACCAGACTTATCGTCGGCACCAGCGCCCGTTTTGCCGCCCTGGTGCTGATTGCGGTGACGGCGCTGGCCGCCTGCAGCGAGCCCGAGCCGCCGGCTGCTCCCGACATCCCGACGGCAGTCAATGTGCCGGCGGTTGATGCACAAGAGCAGACCTATGCCGACTTCTCCGGTCTGGAGCCGGGCTGGAATGCCTTTGCACCCGGCGGCGATACCCTCTGTAGCGATGGCTCGGAATATCGCTTTTTTGTTAAACAGGGTGAGCCTGACAAACTGATGTTCTATCTGGAAGGCGGCGGTGCGTGTTGGGATGGCGCCAACTGTGACCCCGACCTGCAACCCAGTTACCAGGTCAACCTGGCTGCGACAGACCCTGCCAATGCCCATGGCATTCTCGCCTTTGAGCATCCGGAAAATCCATTCGCGGATTACACGATTGTTTATGCGCCTTACTGTTCCGCCGATGTCCATCTCGGGGATTCGGTACAGAACCACATGGCGCCTGCCATTGAAGGCCATGCATCTCATGAAGTGAACATACAGCATCGCGGCCTGGCCAATGCGAATGCAGCCATGCAGTGGGCATTTGACCATGTGCTGGTGCCAAGACAGATTTTTGTTACCGGCTCCAGTGCCGGATCCATACCGTCGCCGTTCTACGCCCTGGAAATGGCGCAGCAATATCCGCGCTCCAGCGTTGTGCAGCTGGGCGACGCCTCGGGGGGATATCGTGGTTTTGCCAATTTCAATCCCTATGATGTATGGGCAACCGATGAGGTGCTGGCAGAGATGGATTATGTCAGTACTATTTCGGCTGACGAATTCAGTTTTCATCATCTCTACATCGGTGCGGCGCAGCAGCGCCCGGATATTCGCTTTGCTTCATACGACAATGCGGAAGACGATGTGCAGAAACAATTTCTGGCACTGGGCGGTACGCCCACCGAGTCATTGCTGCCACTGCTGGAAACCAACCTGAATGAAATCGGCGAGGCGATACCGGATTTTCGTTACTACGTGGCAGGCGGCTCGATGCACACCATCCTGCTGCGTCCGGAAGTCTACAGCTATGAGGTTGAGGGCGTCCGCTTTGTGGACTGGCTCACAGACCTGGCCGCAGGTGAGCCGGTGCAGAATGTGATGTGCCTGAATTGCGAGCTGGCACCGGAGCCGGTGCAGGCACCGTGATAATTGGTCAGGTCTGGATCGCTGCCAGCAGTGGCGCTATCGGCACATCGAATTTGATGCTGGCAAGGTCATCGGCGCGGGTTCGCCCCTGCGTCAGTATCGCAATTGGGGTGTTGGCCTGGTGCGCCTGGCGGGCAAAACGAAAACCGGAAAACACCATCAGGGACGAACCAATCACCAGCAGGCCCCGGCTGTTCGCCAGTACGTCAAAGACCTGGTCGACACGGGGCCTGGGTACATTGTCCCCGAAGAAAACCACGTCCGGTTTGAGGATGCCGTCGCACTGCGGGCAACCTGGCACCTCGAAAGTCGAAAAATCCATCTCCAGATCTGCATCACCATCAGGCGCCGCCGTGGCAAAAACGCTGTCCAGCGATGGATTAAGTGATGCGCAGCGGGCATGCATGTGCGCCCGCGCCTCCCTGTATCCGCAGGACATGCATATCAGCTCGTCAGCACGGCCGTGCAGATCGATAACTGCGTCGCTACCCGCCTTCTGATGCAGCCGGTCGACATTCTGCGTCACGATCATCGATAACAGACCTTTGTTCTCCAGTTCGGCTATCTTGCGGTGAGCGAGATTGGGTTGAGCTTTCTGCATGATTGGCCAGCCCACCAGGCTGCGCGCCCAGTAACGCTGTCGTGTTGCGGCGCATTGCATGAATTCCTGGTGCTGCACCGGTTGTTTTCGCTTCCAGTTGCCATTGCTGTCCCGGTAATCCGGAATGCCGGAGTCGGTACTGATGCCGGCGCCGGTCAGCAGAAGCACGGGGGCATGGGCGCGGATAAAGGCCGCCAGTGCGGTGGCATGTTGCTCAGGACTGTTGTTCAGGGCTGTGGTCATGGATTTCCGTTATTCGGGTGCTTGCAGGCCGTAGCGTGGCTCGTATTCATGTCCGCTGGGTGACGATGCTGGCGCTGTTGTTTGTCTGTGCGGTGCGGTACGCTGTCTACCATAACAATCCCGGAGGAAGATGGCGATGCCCGCAACTGACCTGATAAAGCCCCTGTTAATTCTGTTGTGTCTGTCACCGGCATCCGCGCTGGCACAAACCGATAGTCCGGCCCGTTGGCTCGACCCGGCCAATGATACCCGGAATCTGCCCACTGACGGCAGCATTCTGTTCTGGTCGGGTGATCAGCAAATTGCCGGTTTTCGTAATACCGCTCTGCTAAGTCCGGTGCGTCAAGTTGTGACAGGGGAAGAGGTGATGCCCCTGCCGCGCGCAGAGCGCGATTTCTCGGCTTTGCGCTACGAGGTAAACGGTGAGTCCTTCGCGTTGGCTGATTACATGCAGCACAACCATGTCGGTGGCCTGTTGGTGCTCAAGGACGGACAGATCGTGCTGGAGCAGTATGGCCTTGGCAACGATGAGGATACCCAATGGGTGTCATTCTCCATGACCAAGTCGGTGGTCTCATTGCTGACCGGCGCCGCCATTGCCGATGGTTATATCAACAGTGTTAACGATCCGGTGACTGACTATTTGCCGCAACTGCGTGGCAGCGCCTACGACGGTGTCAGCATTCGCAATGTGCTGCAAATGGCGTCGGGCACGGACTGGAATGAAGACTATGCTGATCCGGCCTCGGATGTTGCCACCTCGCCCAGCGACATGCTGGCGCTGATGCAATTCATGGGAGAAAAGGCACGTGTCGCCGAACCCGGAGAGCGCTTCAATTACAACACGGGCGAAACCAATCTGGCAGGGGCCATCGTGCGCGCCGCCATCGGCAACAACCTGGCCGCCTATCTGACGCAAAAGATCTGGCAGCCCTGGGGCATGGAGAGTGATGCTACCTGGATCAGTCACGGCCCTTACGGTGGCGAACTGGGCGGTTGCTGCCTGTCACCGGTGCTGCGGGACTGGGGGCGGCTGGCGCTACTGGTGATGAATGACGGCGTGCTGCACGATGGCTCGCGGCTGGTGCCTGAGGGCTGGATAGCCGAATCCACTGAACCGTCGGCCGGCAGCGACAATTACGGCTATCTGTGGTGGCTCAACGGCGATGGCACGTTCCGCGCCAGTGGCATTTTCGGGCAAGGCATCTATCTGAGCCCGGAGGAAGACCTGGTGATTGTGGTTCAGGGTGCCTGGCCGCAGGCGACTGGCGCCAGCTTTGCCAGCCATCGTGACGGCTTTTTCAAAGCGGTAGAAGCGTCTCTAAGTGCAAACTGAACCGGGTACGCTGCCGGTAACTGCGAAACGGCCCAGCGCCGCTCATGGCGCGTTGTGTTTTGCCGGCAATCTGGCGATTATCGCACTGGGCCTGTTTGCGTTGGGTATCAGTCTGCATATTCTGTTGTTCGCCTGCCTGATCTGGACCGGCCTCAACAGCAGGTTGCTGGGTCACGACTTTGTGGCGATTCGCGACATGATGAACGACGGCATCAGTCGGGCGTTGCCAGCCATTTACATCTTTCTGCTGATAGGTCTGGTGATTGCTGCTTTCATGCAAAGCGGCACCGTGGCTGCTCTCATTTATTATGGTCTGAATCTGCTAAGTCCCGCGTGGTTTCTGGCAGCAGGCCTGGTGCTGTGCAGTGTGATGTCGGTAGCTACGGGGACGTCCTGGGGCACCGCCGGTACCCTGGGCGTCGTGTTGATCGGCATCGGCGGCGCCATGGGGATCCCGCTGCCCATGGTGGCTGGCATGATTGTCTGTGGCGCGACCTTTGGCGACAAACTGTCGCCGGTGTCTGATACCACCAACCTGGCGGCCATGAGCGCGGGTACCTCCCTGTTTCGCCACATCGGGTCCATGTTGTACACCACGGTGCCTGCGTTTGTGATCAGTCTGCTGGTCTTCGTGGTGCTGGGGCTGGCTTATGCCGATAACGCGCTGCCAACGGTGGCGATTGCTGAGATCCGGCAGGCGCTGACGTCGAGCTATGGTTTGAATCTGTGGATTACCCTGCTGCCGTTGCTGGTGATGCTGACCCTCAGTTTGCGGCGTTTCCCGGCTGAGGTTGCCATGACCGCCAGCGTCGTAGTGGCCGTGTTGATTGCCATCCTGTATCAGGGCCAGAGTGTGGTTACCGTGCTGAATAATTTGTGGAGCAATCAGGCGGGCACTACCGGCATCACCAGTCTGGATGAGCTGCTGGGCCGGGGTGGCATGCTCAGTATGAGCTGGACGCTGTTGTTATCCCTGATGGCACTGGCACTGGGTGGTATGTTGTTCGCAGCAGGTTTTCTGCAGGCGATGTTGCAAGGACTGATTGCGCGTCTTAAAAGTACCGCCAGTCTTGTCGCCAGCACCATCGGCGCCGGGATCATCGGCAATATGGGTATGGGCGAAGCCTACATCACCATTATTCTCAACAGTCAGCTCTTCCGTCCTGCCTTTGAGGCAAAAGGCATTGATAACGCCGTGTTGTCGCGGTCAGTCGAAGAAGGCGCGACCATGAGCACCGGCCTGATTCCATGGACCACTGCGGGTGCTTTTTATGCGGCAACACTGGGCGTACCGGTGCTGGATTATCTGCCCTATGCTTTTCTCAATTATCTGAATCCGCTGATTGCCATTACCATGGCGGCGCTGGGTTTGGGTCTGCTGCGGCGCGTGAAAAAAAACTGACATTATTTTGTTGACACTGTTGCGACTTCGATATTACTCTCAAGCCATGTTCAATTGAGAAATAAAAAGGAGGTGATCCAATGTCGAGTGATTCAGCTAAGGTTTCAATGGATGTTGGTGCAATTAATAAAGCCGGGAGTAACTTCCTGGTGGTTTGATGACACCCCTCTCTGATCTCAGAGAAGGTTCCATTGGAGCCAGCATCACGGAAAGGGAGCTACGGCTCCCTTTTTTAATGTCTGATTTATCCAGGTCAGGAATTCATAAGATGTGCTGAGAGCAAAGCTGCTTTCGGAGCAAATGATGCCCTCAGCGCAAGCCAACAGGACCGCTTTCCGGCCCTTTCAGGGGACCGCTTTCGGAGCGGGTTCAGTGCCTGCTGGCCTGGTGGTAGGATCGATCTCCCTGACTGCGTTTTCAATGTCCGCTTGTTGATCGGGCTCCACGTCGGCCATGATCAGGATCTTGCCTTTTGTTAGCGCATCAGTGAATTCGTCAAGCCGACTGTTATTGAATGCAGCCCCCGCTATGCCGGTGCCGAAACCACCGACGCCAGAGCCTATCAGGGTCACCAATATTACCGTTGTAATACCGATGTCGAACCCGGAAGGTTGCATTATGAACAGGGTAATACCGGCTATCAGCCCGCCCGCGCTGCCGAACAGAAGGCCACGGAAATAGCCAGAAAGGAAGTCATCCTCTTCTATACCAGGCCCGGGCAAGTCTTCACGGTCGACTCCCTTGGGGGTGATGGTATAAATGTGTTGACTGTCAATATTCTTATGTTGCAGAGCACCAACAACTTTTCTGGCGTGGCGTATGTCGGGAGAGAGGAAGACGATACGTTTCATTTTTATTCCTCCTTACGATGTCAGGTCCAGAACGAACAGGACCAGCAGAATCAGCACGGCAGCAAGCGTGCATGCGAGTATCACTGAGTTGCGCAGTAACGCGCGATCTTTTTTCATAATAGAGCTCCATGATTGCAATGGCAGTTTGGTCGAATCTCACTGGCTGCCAAAATGGTTTTCCTTGTTTGGTTACGGAACAAATCGGAATTTGGATGGAGGTAGCTGCTTTCTCTGCTGATAGCACAATCAGGAAAACATGGTAAGAAGAGAGCTTCTGTGGCTTTTTTAATATATGATTTTTATCTGTCAAAAAAGATTCGAGGGGCAAGCTGTGAGCAAAACTGTTTTTCTTAACGGGGCTTATGTGCCAGCGGAAAATGCCGCCGTGTCGGTGTTTGACCGCGGTTTTCTGTTCGGTGACGGTGTCTAC
>UEXM01001231.1_pt1 | contig 22601 bp, 34 predicted proteins | sample 1796661 | NCBI WGS metagenome assembly UEXM01 (sample SAMEA4772469, study PRJEB27181) | metagenome | reverse complement strand
AGCAAAAACTCTGAAGAAGAGTCACTAATTTTGTATCACACAAATATAGTCACTGCAAGCTTCGTCGCATTGTTGGTCAAACACGGTAGCAGACATTAGCAGATTGATATCAACCATGATGTCCACGTCCACGCAATCAATAAAGAAATCAAGCATTACTCTGACTAGAACATATGCCTTGTCTCCTTTTGGGAAACAAAGAAGAACCTGATGGTTCATGTTTTGGTGAGCAGTCTTCTTTAAGAAACCAACCTCCTCAATAAAGTCGGACTCCGAGCATGCATCGAGGCACGCCCAGAGTCCTGCGTAGTCTAGTGCCCAGTACACAATTCTAGCCTCATCCTCTGGAAAATCCCCTCTTGAACCTCAAGGAGCCTTTGATGCTCTTTCCATTCAGGCTCACCTTCTGTAAGGTAGGCCAGCCTGGGGTGCACTCCATTAGGGTGGACGCACCGTCGATGAGTCTTCTCAAATTTAGGAAGTCCTGCCTCCTTTCGAGCCTGCCTAATTAGGGGACGGCAGGCCAAATCGGTGATCATTCTAAAGAAAACATCTCTATCTGCATCAGTAATGGCACCCGACTTGACGTTCTCTATTCTAGCTAGAACCCTTTTCTCAAGAATGTTATTCATCCTTCGACCCCAAGAAGCGTACGTTGTCTGCCACTACCTCGGTGGCCCAGCGGTCGTTGCCGTCCCGGTCCTGATACTTGCTGGTTCGGATCTTACCTTCAACGTACACCTGCTTCCCCTTGCGGCAAAACCGAGAGACGTTTTCGGCAGTCTTACCGAAGCAGGCAACATTGTGCCACTCGGTGTGGTCAACCCACTCGTCTCCGGCCTTTCGCCTGTCGCTGGTAGCGATGCGCATCTTTGTGACGGCGCCGCGGTTGTCAGGGTCTGCGCCCAAGTTACCTACTAGAATTACTTTATTTACTGACATCTTCTTCTCCTACTGGTTTTTCCAGACATCCTCTGGATTTGATTCTGCACGTTGCCGTGCTTTGTTAAACTCCGTCTGCGTGAGACAGAGAACTACTTCTTCTCCTTCGAAACGAAAGGTCACCATGATGTACTCTTTCGCCGAAAACCTGTGTGCCTGAGTATTCCTTATTCGCTTTGCGGAAAGCTTCTCATTCCTAATGAAGAGGAGGGCTCCGGCGATAAGCAACGTCAGCAGAAATCCTACAAGTACTTGTTCCATGCTCTTCTCCTAAGTCCAAGATGTAACTTGAGCGAGACTGCCCATGTTCTTCATCATTATGTCGTACTCTGCACGCAGAGCAGTCGCGGTCTTCACGGGCATGTTCTCGAAGGTAATCACCTCCTCGTCATCGGCCCCAAGCCGGAAGCCCTTCTGAACTTTGTAGTGGGCACACATATGCCTTACCCAGTTTACAATCGCAATACGCAACCCTTGCGGGACCGCTGCCAAATTAACTACCATCATCTATCTTCTCCTTTGCTAACACACACTCGGATGGCCACACCCATCCAGAATGACCGGCCCCACAAGACCATCCGCCTTGGGGACCCTTTTTAAAAATTGAGGCACGGTGCATCTCACCACGTCGAGGCATCCTGCATCCACGAGCCAAGCACTCCGAACCCTCTTTGGACCAAATCACTATCACTTTTGAATCCACACCAACATGACAATAGCGAGCATTGCCAAGACACTTATTATAAAACTTACTGAAGCCAATCTACCACCTCTCTAGTCTTGATTCCAATCCAAAAAGACCACATCGGAACCACTGCGTTACCAAGGCACTTGAGTCTTGATACACGATGAGGAACCGTTCGGGGCTGCACTGTTCTCGCGAGACCAAGCTCCCAACTCTGGGATGTCATTTCACCCTCGTATGACCAGCCATGAAACCCATGAGAAGCTCTACCCACTCTGGGTTCAGGGGCCCACGTGCCTGAGCGTTCAATGGCTCCGAGTTCCTCCTGAGTTGGGAGGCAGAGCCGTTGTTCTTTGAATCCTGAACTGTCGGAGTACTCCATACTCGACGTTGTAGTCCGTGCTTCGCTGGATTCTTCCCTCCCGATGGAGACGCTCCCTCGCACGCTCTGGGAGTTGGCCACAACTTCTCCAGCCTCTTCCGAGACCTGCCTCCCCCGTCCAGACCTATCGAAGTGGGCGTAGGCCAGAGACCGTGCCTCGCCATGTGACGAAGAGACGGCCTGCCCGCAGTCCGGTACGTCGTCCCGTCTGGCCTCTTCCCGTTGTTCGATGTCCCGGAAGGGGAGGCGCTGGGCGTTGGGTATATAGGCGATGCACCACCAACGTCTTCTTTGATGTGGGGCACCGACATCGGAAGCGGAGAGCATACCCCACTCCGCATCGTACCCGAGGCTGGCCAAGCCCCCGAGTACAACTCCGAGCCCTCGTGTTCGGATTGCGGGCACGTTCTCCAGCACGACGATCGGTGGTCGTATCTCGCGAATGATTCGAAGAGCTTCAAACCAGAGGCCCGATCTCGCGTCTTCGAGACCCCTGCCTTTTCCTGCCACACTAATTCCCTGACAGGGGAATCCTGCGGCAAGCACATCGACGGGTTCAAGGTTGTGGGCTCCTGCTTGCCGGATGTCGCAAACATCTCGACTTGCTTTGGGCCAATTTTTTTGGAGGACTTGTCTTGCATAGGTATCTATCTCCACTTGCCACACAGTGGTGGCTCCAAGGGAGGCCTCAAGACCAAGCTCAAGACCTCCTATTCCGCTAAAGAGACTACCGAGTCTCATTGGTTTCCCCATCTCATGACGGGCTCGCTCACCTGAGTGCAAGAGCGAAGCATGTCGTCAACCCGGTCTTTCGACAGAATGGTGCGAACTACGGCAAGCCTTACCCTTCTCTCCATACCGAGGGTACGAACACCCATATGGACCAAACTGCCACTTCCATTCGGCTCTTTGCTGACGAAGGCAATATACTCTACCCCTACCGTAACAGACTCACCTCTGTTGTTTATGGGAAGCTTTATCATACTCACTGCCCACCTCCTGCTAGCACTTCAGTCAGACTGTCATACCATCCGTCCAGAACCTCCTCGACTTCTCCGGGATGCCCGTGATGCTCAAGGATGCCCCTCACCCATGCCTTTAGTTTGGGCTCGATGCTCGTAAGATGGCTATCGAGTTCAGTAAAGAACTTGTCTGGGTCCATCCCCCAATCACCCACGCCGTCTCGAACCATAGAATGTTCGGCAGAAGAGTCCACGGCATCCAAAATTTCCTCTCTAGACATTGTTGACATTGCCTTGCCCAGCCAATCTGCGAACCTGTCCTGCTGCTCCTTCCATAGCCTCCTGTAGTAGCCATGCCTCTTACTCTCTATAGAGATAAAGCTCTTGTCATGAACCTCACCGTAAGCGTAGGGGAACCAAGGCATCGCATCCATGGCCGCACTCAATAAACCAGCAGACATCCCCATGTCATCCATGAGGTCATTATCCCAATAATGCTTTACTATTTCAAGATGACTACTATGCATTACACACCTCCATTGACTCAGGTAGAATGTCCCTGAGCATATTCAAATCATTCACACTTCTACCACCGATGTTCCATTGGGTGATAGGACCCTGTACCCCAGCACTAGGGCCGTTCTTCCAATTGTAGACAGTCAATACCACGCCGTTGGTAAATTCAATCACCCACTCGAAGTCAACCTTCCCATAGTCCTGACTCAATAGGGGCTCACCGAAACATTCTATCAGTTCCAGAAAGCCACACCGGAGTCTCCCAACGCGATATGTCCCGTCAGAATCAGTGGTCTCATCATTCACATTCATTGCTACACTCATGCTGCACCCCAAGGAAAGTCATGACCACCAAATTCGTGGGACTGTTTAGACACGCACCACATGTGCATGCTGTTCACGAAGCGGATGCCCTCCGAAACCCAGAGGGAGTCGCCCTCCCCCTCCGTCACTGTCCACATGTGACGCTCTGGACTTTTAGGATCAAGCCCTCGGGCAGCATCCATGGCATCTTGGTAGTTCTCAAAGTAATCCCCGTTGTTGTCGGGCGATATGAATTCAAAATTATCTAACACTACACACCTCTCATCAAATCATTCAAACGTTTACGGTCATTGTCAGTCAGGGGCCTCTTCATTCTAGAGCCCGACAGTATCCTCATGTAATGAAGGCGATCCACTAGGACACCGCGCTCAATACCCGTGATGTCACTCATCTCTCGAATCGTTACACGACCCGACTCGAATAGTAAGTGCATCAAATCGTAGAAGTCCCACTTCGTATAGCAGTCACGACTATCCGTGAACCGGCGGATTGACTTCTCAATCGCACGGCCCGTCACTGCTGAACAGTTTCTTTTTGACATTTTCAACTCCAAGTTTTTGCTGGGCCACCGCCCGGCCACCGTGTGGCTTCCATAAGTATAATCTTTGCGATTAATTATTGCAAACGAAAATTCGCGAACAAACGGACAGCGACAAATAATCAGTAAACGGCCAACGGTACCGGTAGCGCGTGCCGCTGATATTTAGGCTTGGACCATTGTAAATCACAAAGTGGCTATAGTGGCTTCTTGTTTTATTTACTTAAAGAAGAAAAATAGGGTAAAAATAACCAGAATACACGTATATAGAGAAAGGTTTGCAAAGTAGGGTAGCCACGGTGTCACGGTGGTTTTATGTTATGTTTTGTAACATTACACTGTTAGGTTGTGCAACATTGCGCCATGGGCTGTTCACGCTCGTTCAGCATGCAAAACATGCTGTTCTCGTGTCCTAATGAACCATAAACACTATCATCTTGTATCAAGGCAGTTGCATGCCAAGCACCAGAGAGCTCATGAGCACTCATTCTCGTGTCCTGATGAACCATATCACTATCATCCTCGTGTGACATCGCGTTTTCGTGCGAGATGCCATCGTTCTCGTGTCCTGATGAACCATATCACTATCACGCTGGCCGGGGTCGCGGCATGCGGGAGGTCCGGCCAAACTTGTCGCGTCCTGGAGGCGGCCCTTGACGTGTCAAGTTTTGTCACCAGGACGGGGTAAAAAAAAGCCCCCTCTCGGGGGCGTTGGTTACATGACTGCGCAACTACTAAAAAAGAGGGCAATCGACAAGAGGCATAATAGGCCCACGTACCCGACTATTGTCTCCATGATGACCGTTCCCACTGGCATACCATAATGCAAGGATGAGGGTGCCACCGCTCGTGGTCTGCAATCAAGTGCTGCTCGTCTGACATTAATTGATGAAGCCCAATGACGGGCAGTTCTGAAGAGTTTACGGCGCAACCGAATAGACGCGTATCGGGCCGCACGGGTGCCGTCTTTTCAATATCGTATTGAACCGGCGGGCGGCTAAGAATGTATGGAAGTCGGCACCTCATTCCGTACCCCCTTGATAGCTCCGGAGTTGTTCCAGTAAACAATCTAGGGTGTCCTCTTTCAAACAATCTACAGCGCCCTCTATGCCCCGTTGTCTAATCTTGGCAACCATTCCTCCGTCTTCTAATTGTCGGAGTAGCCCACCTTTACGGGGGCGGCTCAAGGTATACCAGATGGCTATTGCTTCCTCTTTTTTAAAGCTCATTCCGCACCTCCTTTCCGCCCGTCATTTAAGAGGGCGCTCCATTGGTGGTCGCCACTGTGTCGATAGGTGCCGCACAGTACAGAGACCATTGTAGCGAAAGCGTCAACCGCCGCATATGTCCTCGCGTCAGTCCTCATAAGGGAGCCCATCGGACCCCAAAGGGAAGACGAGCCGCCCGGAAGGCATCGGTGCCACCGTAGCCGCTCGAATACGGCCCTCTGTGTTTCCGTTGCATCTTTACGGGGTCGCTTGATTAATCGGAGGCCGCCGCGCGTTGTCGTGCATCCGTTGAACCACTCCCGGACCTCTTCAGTCGTTGGGCGCTCCTCTTCGTCAAGCCAGTTGATACGGGGAATGAACCCGGTCATTAGTCCGATACAGTATTCCTTCTTGTCTTCCATGCTACACCTCGCCCTTGTCCCAAAAATATTCGATGATTTCCCCGCTAGTGCGGGCGGATTTTACCATGCGCGGCGGCGCATGACACACCCGGCATATAGCGCCCCCACCGTCTATCTCGGATAGCTCGTACTCTTTCCCCCTTGACCCGCTTTGGGTAATCCTCTTAACGTTATACGTCTTGCCTGATATTTTTACAGCAATTGGTAATCGCATACTACACCTCTTCAAATAGGCCCCCCTTGCGGGGGGCGTTGGTTTATCGTTTGTTTGCTCTTAGTTTAGAAACCGCCGCCGCGGCGGTGCTCCCTTTGGGCTGCGTTGCATGGATAAGCAACGCGAACGAGTCGCGACCATAGGCCGCAAGGGAATCGTCCTTATCAATCTCTAAGCCCAAACGGTGCGCGTCCTCTTCCGAGTAAACTACCCGCGCCGTCCTCATCCCCAAGGTTTCCGCCAGCCTGTCATGGGTCCCGCCCATGGAGGCAATGAGCCGGAAATTCGTTGGCTTGTCTTCCATGCGTGCGACAAGAGGCAACGCCTTTGTATATGCGTACACCGTCCATAGCGGCCGCATGCGTGCAACGCTTGCCCATGCGTTCAGATATCGCAGCGAGTAAAAGTCACCCGAGATATGAGGGCGAACGAGCCCAGTCCCGTCCGGACCGTGCATACGTTTCGGCATCTTTGATTCCAGAGAATCGAGAATCAACCGGGCGGGGGCCTCACTTGCTTTTAGCAAGGCAAGGTTTCGATGTCGCGCGGTGTACGTTGCTTTGTATTGCGCCTCTTGTGAGGCACTGAAGCAACGGAACACGGTATCGGGACCGTCTACAATCTTGCGGGTACCGTCATCCTGCAGGACTGCGCGAGCGTGGCAGTCCTTTGCAAATGGGCAAGTGTACCCGGCTGGTAGGCTTATACTGTAGACGCGTCGCGTGCTGTCTAACTTCGTAAACTTGCGATTTGTGGCGCTGACCTGTAATAGGTTACCCATTACAGCACCTCCTTGTTTCCGGGAAGATATGCCCAGCCCGGCGGGGCGGTGTTGGCTAGTCTGCTATGGAAAGCGTGGATAGCTTCCGATTTAGTCTTGCAGTACACGCCGGATACAGCGTGTCCCGGTGTATTTAGGCTGTAGGCCCAAACAACCCAAGGTGTATAGGGCTCGGTTTCCCAATGGCACAGCACAATATGATCCTTGTCGTTGTCGCCACGCCGCTGTGCACTTGCGTGCACTATCGCGCCATTAATTAGACGCATTCCGACAAACGGCTTCCCGGGCCACACCCCACCCGCTATCAGTTTGTCTATTCCTTGGTTGTCTAGGGTCCCCCATGGGGCGACCATTGGACTCGGTATTTCGTACTTACTCATCTTCTTTCTCCTTGCAAAGTTAACAGCCTCGAAGGCTAAACAGTAAACGACTACGATGTAAAGCAAAGCGCCCCACACGAGACAGTCATTTATAATTATGGACACTGGGCCCTCCTTGTTTGTATATACACCTTAGTCTTTTATGTTAGGTATTGCAACCCCTATTCGCTGTATGTCGTCCCTTTTCTTTTCTTTTTCCTTCCAAGGATCGCGTCAAAAGAGAGCGCCAAAACCCCACCCAAATCAGGCACCTGTAAAAATCCGACAGACCTCCGCCAGGACCCCATGCGATTTGGGGGCTTCCCCCCTTCACCATCACACCATTATAATAAAGTACCCCCTCTCAAACCCGAGACCCATTTTTCAAAAATACAATATTTACAAAACCCAACAATTGAGCTAGATTCGCACCATGTTTTACGATACAGGCAGATGTCTTGGTTCAATGGCCACCCCGAATAAATTGAGGGAGCGCACTTTAGATCCGTTGTGGCACATACTTTTGCATGAAAAGGGTGGATATAAAGAGGTAGATATTCCGGGCAATGGCCGCAAGTTGTTGGTGACTTTATCTGAGCACTACAGTGAGGAATATCATTGGAGGTATATCGGCCATCGTTCCCCTCCTAGTGAGTCATTGTGGCGTTGGATTGAGGGCACGGAGCATACAAAGTACTGGCTTTCTTCTCCAAGAGCTCTCCGAGCGCCATCATATTGGCCTGAGGAGGTAGAGGTTATGTTCGGGGTTCACGTTCCGGAGCCATGGGAACTGGCTAATGCGGTACCTTTTTGTTTCCCCTATAAGAGGGAGAACCCAGAGTGGTATGGGCATGATGTATCTACATTAATATCTTTCTGTTGCGGCTTAACAATATGGGAGATTTCTAAAATTTGCGGCATTAACGAGCGTGCAGTCTTGTCGCACATGCAATCGGGCGCGAAAAAGCTGATGTCTATACCTAGATTCAAGCTTTGGGCAATGAATTTAGACTGGTCAGGGATTACAAACATAGCGTTACAGGGTGAGTCTCGAGAGATGAGGTCTAGATTCATGAAGGACATTCAGAATAACCCCCTGGGCCTAAAGAAAAGGGACGTAGACAAGGCAATGCAGTCTATTGTATTTAAATATGGTGTAGAATCGAGTATGACTCCCAAGCGTATTGAGCACAGGCCGATACATAAACATGTTATTATCTGTGAGCCGAGGTGATTTATGGCAGTTCTTGATATCTTAAGAAACATTTTGGGTGTGGGAGAGACCACAAAAAACATCATGAGGATTGCTGGCAAGCCAAGTGACGCGCAGCGTGAGCAAATCCAAGAGTACAATAAAAGAGATCGTCAAAACAAGCCGGTTCGGCAGCAGCGTTCTCGTCCTGTAAAGAAAAATTACAATGACTCTAGTGTTTTTGGTAATGCCATTAAGGATATCCCTGCAGGCTTTATGAGCAGATACAAGGCGGGCGAAGTAAAAGGCAGTCCATATGGCATGGATGCGGCAACTAGAGCAGCAGAGAAAAGGGCGATGCAGAAGCAGGGAGAGCAAGCCCGTATTGCCCTTGGAAGTAGGGATTATTCTAGCCGAGGCCCTGCAGGCGCGGCCAGAAAGATGGCAAAAGCAGGCAAGTTGATGGATCTCGATGGGCCATCGAAGGTTCCTGCTATCAAATCATTTTACGAGGATGACTAATGGGACGCAGTAAATTTGAACCAGACGAGTATATTGAGTGGTTGGAGCGTGTTCCAGAGGAAGCTCGGAACAAAATGGCCATAGTATTTAGCAATGTGTCGATAGAAACGTATGAGGATGTCATTTCGTTCTCCCAAAAGGTAATGGTTCAGGTTTTGTGCGGAAATATCCCTCCTGTTGCTGCAGATGCGGCAGTAAGATGGGCGGAAGTTATGCTTGCATCTTTTTCAGCAAAAGAAGCTTCAGCGATGAACTCTGGAGAGACATACGTAGAGCTGCTTGATGCCTTAACCACTGTTCAGGACGACGAGGTTTCGGCCTCATATACAACTATAGAGGCGGAATATGCCGAAGCGGTCAACGAATAAGCCTAAAGTAAACCCAACTCCGAGCGCGATGCTTAGGGCATACGGGCAGATACAGGACCAGTCCACGGGTCGTGCGGTAAATTTTGACCCGTATAAAATCACAGACAGGCTTCAGTCTACGCTTTTGTCGTATTATTCTGATCCCCCAAAGACTGCAGATGGTCAGACAAAGTGGTTAGTCCTTTTGGGCTATCGTCAGGCTGGAAAATCTTTGACCGCGGAGCTGTGTGCCTATGCCAAGACAGCATACACACCAGGCATGGACCACGTATGTATTGCGGACACAAGGGATCGCGCAGAGTATCTTCATCGGAGAGTTCACTTTACGCATGCTCGGTGGCCTGAGCAGTTGCGTACATCCACGGCTGTCACGCGAGAAGTGCGCCAGCTATCTTTCGACCCCAGCAGAGGTGGTAAGATGCGCGTTTTGTCAGGTGAGTCTGGCAGTGTAGGTATTGGTCAATCACCCGATTCGTTTCATGGATCGGAACTTCCGTTTTGGTCGGACCCCGAGGGTCAGTTTTCATTGATTTATCCGTCAATGATTAACAGAAACCACTCGTTAATGGTGCTGGAGTCCACCCCTTTGCATGCGGGAGACTGGTGGCACGACCAATGCAACGACGCAAGGGCTGGTAGTGGCCGATGGGTGTACGCTTTTTTTCCGTTTTGGGACGGTAAACTAAACCGAAGAGCGTGGGGCAAAGATGAAAAGCTCACCTTAGAAGAGCTTAGGCTGATTGAGAAGTACGGAGAAGAGGGCCTGACAAAAGAAAATCTTGCATTTAGGCGCTTTATGATGAACACAGACGCACAAATCCGTAGAGACCCTGCATTGTTTAGAGTGTTCTATCCGTTTGACGACACCTCTTGTTGGATCTCCAACCACAGAGCAATTTTTAATGAAGGCTTGCTTGAGAGGCACAGAAGTAGAAAGATGGAGAAGTGGTCTCCTTCATACATGGAGTATGAGCCACCTGAAGAGGGAGCAATTTATGTCATCGGAGTGGACCCAGCAGGGCACGCAGCACGAGACCATGCGTCTTTCCAAGTGGTTAAAGTATATGAAGGGGAGTGGACACAAGTTGCTTGCTATGCAGACCACACCGAGCCCATCCTCTTCACTCAAAAGCTCCTCGAGGCCGCAGAGAAATATAACCGAGCACTCGTCGTCATCGAGTCAAACGGAGTCGGTGCCGCAACCATTGCACTCGCTAAACAGGCAGACTACAAAAACTTATACTACGAGAAGCCCTACAAAGCAGGGCTCACAAGTACCTCCAAAAAGCTGGAAGAGATGATCGGATGGCTGCAAGATGCGCTACTTGACGAGCTCGTGCTAAATGACGAGGACACATTTGGTCAACTATCGTCATATCGGCACGACAAAAGAACAGAAGCGTCAGTAGTTTCGGAGATGCTGCGTGGCTCTGTAGGCCCAAAGAGACGTGAGCGTCATCACTGGGATAAGATTTCTGCCCTACAGTTGGCGGTTGTTGGCGCAAGAAGGGTGCCGCAACGCCCCAAAGGCTCAATCAGCAAAGGCAGCGAGGGAAATGTTGTTTTATTTAAGGATTTGACTTGGAACCAGTTACAGGCGTATAGAAAGGCTGACGGTTCTAGCGGCAAGAAGCGCGGTAAATTGCGCTACCGTTCCGTTAGACGGAGGAAGTAATGGAAGAAGACAAGCTTGGGTTTGACGGGTCTCCACAGGGCTTGCGGCAGCTTACTGCCAAAGTGACGGGAGATGTTCTTCGCAAAAAAAATCAAAGAAGTGCCGCAGCAGCACACTTTGGTGTTCCTGTTGAGCAGGTCGATGACCAAATGATTGAAATGTTTACGTCTATGAATGAATCTGGAGCATGAAATGGATAAGCTGAAGAAAAAACGAACGGAGCTTGCTAAAAAGCTTTCCGGAAAATACGATGACGTAGAAGAATTTGAGGCGGCTGGCGGAAGCACTGAAGATCTTCCAGGGTCAGTTTCTATAGGAGATGTGAAGGTCGCTTCGTCTCCTGTCGGAGGGGAGTCGTTTTCAGAATCTGTAGATTCTCGCCTCAGAAAAATAGACAAGGCTGAAGAGAATTTAGACATGACGGACAAGAGATTTAGAGAGGACTTGCATCCATATGGATTAGGAGAGTTTGAACCAGAATTCGGTCCAGGAGGAGGCATTTATCGCAAGCTTTTGGAGCTGGAACAACAAGGGGCCATGAAGCTTTCTGACGAATTTCGAGTCGCCGCAGAAAAAGCATTGCGTAAGACTGAGGAATCCTTGAAGTTTATGAAAGAAAGGGGAATGTATCCAAAGGTTCTGGAAAATAAAGATACTGTTCAAGCGCAAGATGATGTTGTTTCTGAATATAAGTACCTTCGAGATTTACAAGACTTATCTAAAGACGTATATGAACTGACCCCGTTTGCTCGTCGAGCAAGAGAGTTCAGCAGAGCTAATCCAAATAAACCATACCGTGAATCTGGCGGAGAATAAAATGGATAAGATGAGAAGCAAGCGAATGGAGATCGTAAAGAACTACTACGCCAAAAAGTCTAAAAAGAAAGACAAGAAAGGCGACAAGGGTGACGATAAAGCCTACGATCATCAAGACAGTACTATTAGTAGGTCGAAAAAGAAGAGTGACAAATAGTCATGGATAAAATTAAAGCCACGCGCGAAGGCATTGCTAAAAACTATTTCCTTAAAAAAGCAAACAAGGGGATGGAGAGAAAGGGCACAAAGGGCGAGTTTACCGCCAAGGCCAAACGCGCTGGTTTTACCAAAAAAGATGGTACAGGCAACGCTCAAGCCTATGCAAAACATGTTCTTGCAAACAAAGACAAGTTTAATGAAGAGACAGAAAAGCAGGCTCAGTTTGCATTGAATATGGGCAAGATAGCAAAGCAGGGGAATGATTAAATGGGCCTAACGCATGAACAGATTCAGGGGATTGTAAAAACGCATCAAGCGAAAGCGGGATCTGAGCGTCAGAGATGGGACTCTTGGAGGCGATGGTACTTAGGAGAGTATTGGAATAATGCCTATGATGCCCCGACCGGAGCGTTCACGGCAGAGACTGGAATTGATGACGATAACGTAAACTTCGAGACAAACTATCCGTATGCATACATTGACACAATGGTAGCAAACATTTGTCCTACAAATCCTAAAGTTACCGTTAGTGCTCGACGAAAAAAGAACACAGAATCAGCTATGGTTCGAGAGGCTTTAATTAACGATGTATTTTATAGGCAAAAGCTTCATGCGGACCTTTGGCGGCTATCTATTGGAACAGCCATCTGTGGTCGCGGGTTTATTAAATCTGTTTGGAACTTTAAGCGAGAAACAGTGGAGTATATGGTCGTTGACCCTAGGCACATCTTTTTTGATATGTCCTCCACCCGATGGGAAGATATTCGGTATCTGGTTGAAGTTACTGTAATTACTAAATCAGAGTTTCAGAGTCGAGTAAGAAAGCCGGGCCGGAAGGGCGGTTACTACCCGAAAAAGGCCTCAAAAGACGTTAGCTTTGGTGGATACCCAAGTTGGTTGAAGGGCTATGGTGGCGGCGGGAGCATGGTGAACAATGCGTCTAGAGACGTGTATAACTGGGCAACCGTTTACGAGTTTTACGATTTTGAAAACAAAAAGTATTATCATATTATGGACGGTGTTGATGAGCCTTTGTTTGAAGGGGACTTGCCGTATACGTACTGCGATAACCCCTTTGTAATGCTACAGTTTAATGAGAACATGAAAGACCTTGGTGGCCTTTCTGATATTGCGCTTATTTCTAGCTTGCAGCAGCGACTAAATGAGCTGGACACACTGGAGCTCTGGCATGCACAGTCGTCAATTCCTGTTACTCTTATTCAAAGCGGTCTGGTCGATAATCCAGAGCAGGTTAAAACGGCCATTAGAGATGCCGCAGAGCCTGGATCGGTAGTTGATGTCCACGGCAAGGCCGACGTGCCTTTAAGGGACCTTTTTGGCGCGACACCGCAGCCTGGGCTTACCCCAAGCTTTGACAAAATGCGGGCTAGGGCGCAGCAGGTCATTGAGTTTGTTTTGGGCGTTCCGCAATATAGTCGTGGTGTCGTCGGTGTTACTGACGTTGCAACAGAGGTTGCACTCGCAGACTCTGCCACAAGGACTCGAAATGGAAGAAGAATCAAGGCAGTCAATGACGTAATTGCTCAACTAGCAATCAATACAATTGCTTTGTTTGAGGAGTTTTTAGAGCCAACAAGTCAGATTGCAGCTCGTGTTGCTGATTCTCGAGAGCCTGTTGTTATTAGCCGAGAAAACATCGGTTCAGCAGAAGCAGGGGGGTATGATTATGACTATGAGGCCATTGCGTACAGTCCAGCAGAAAATAACAAGCTGGCGCAGCTTAGGAGTATTCAGTCATTTTTGCCAGTTCTGATGCAGGCTCCAAATGTAGATAAAAACAGGCTAGTGTCTAAGCTTTTAGATTTATTAAATATGAAAGACCTTACGATTTCGGAAGAAGAAATGCAGCAGAAGCAGTCAGAAATGGCCGCCCAGATGCAGCAGGTGCAGCAAGCTCCGCCATCGTCAGCAGCCGCAGAGCCGTCACCGGACACGATTGCTACTGGGGGGATGCCTCCAGGTCTGGAGCCCCCGTCCGCTCCTTCAGAGGCTGGTGGTCCCGGCAGCAAGTTGCCTAATGAGTTACGTGGAATTTTGGGGATATAATGCCTTTATATGACATCAGATGTACTGGAGACTGTGGCAAGAGCGAAGTGTTTGTGCCTCTTTCACAAATAGATTCTATTCAATGCGCATGTGGAAAACCTGCAGTGCGCCTTGTGTCTCCGGTAAAAACAATTGGAGCAGTGTTTGATAAAAAATTATCTTTTGGCTGTCAAACTAAGAAGTCATTTGAGACTAATGCAGAGTATCGTCAGTACAAAAAAGACAACCCTAATGCCGAGTTTTTGAATAAAGACTCAAAGAAGTATCGCGATCATTACGATAAGGTTAGAAACCATTGCGACAGCCAAGCAAAAAAGCAGGGGTTTCGCGACCATGAAGATCGTGGTAAGTTTCTCAAGAAGCGAAAGCATACGGCAAATCATTGACTGGATTTGTAAATTAATGTATTTGAAGACTGGAGCATATTATGGCGTATAATGAAGAAATGGAGGAGTCTGAGGAAATGTCCGAAGAAGTTTCCGATAAGTCTGACAAGGACGAAGAAAAAGAATATTCTCGAGATGATATGATCGAGTGCTTGATGAAAGAGGCATCCTCCATCGAAGAGGCTGAAAAGAAAATGGATGAGTATGGATGGGAGCTTGTTAAAAAAGAAGGCTCCGAAGACATGAAGTCATCTAAATTCGAAGACATCGAAGAAGAGCTCGGAATGAATCGCATGATGCCGAAGGTAAGTGTTATCCGACTATCTGCTGCTCGTAAGGCCCTTAACAATAAGAAGGGAAAATAAATGAGCGAAGAAACCACCCAAGCTTTAGAGGGGGCCGCAGCCGAACCGGTTGTTGAATCTTCTTCTCCTGCTATTGATTCTGACGCTACCCCGGACTCTGGGGCGGTTCCCTCTTCTGTGGGGACAGAGACTGAAGTGGCATCTGGCGGCCTTGAAGAAGCAGCCATTGAAGAGCCGGTACTTCCTGAGTTTGACTTTGAAGCTTGGGATGGCGGCATCGATGATTTGCCGGACATGTATCATAATATTCATGGGCGAATGGAGTCTATTTACAATAATAAGTATTCTTCTATTGAGTCGGAGCTTGATCAAATGCGTCGTCTAAATGACGCTTTAATGGTCGGCGAAGAAGACCCAAGAGTATCTGAATTTCAACAAAAGCTTGAGGATGCCTTGTCTGCACAGCAGCAGACCTCTCAAGAGTTTGAACAGTATAAGCAGCAGATTGAGCAGTACGAAATGCAGGAGGCCTCCGATTGGGCCGACAACTTTGAGCGAGAGCACAAAGACATTTTTGAAAACTCAGAGATGAGAGAAGCTTTAGGGCTTCTTATTCAGAATGACTGGGAGCCCGATTCTGCTGTGAAGATTCTTGGCTTGAGCGAGGAGCAAATGCGAATTGCTATCGAGTCAAAACGGGATGGCGTTCCCGATAAATACGCAATACGGTTGGCAGAGAACGCTGTTAGGCAAGCGCCGAAAGCGAATCCTCGTCCTGCGGCGAAGATCACCTCTGGAGCCACCACACGTTCATCACCTGAACAGCAGATGATGGACATTAATGAAACGTCAACGTTAGATGACAAAAGAATGATTGTGGCTCGTAGAGCACTCAAAAACGCTAGGAGATAGAAATGCCTACAGTAGGAACTGGAATCAGTCCAGATGTGTTGGCTACCGCTCTACAAGAGCTTATGCCTTCATACTCTGAACTTTTTGCAACATGGCACCCGGTATTGGACCGTGTCATTAATAAAGGGAACATGGACCGCAGCGTCCTCAAGGGCCCATTCCGTGAATTTGCGGTTGTAACCGGCGGACCAGGTACCGTTACTCAAGTAGTAACAGGTTCTGAAGTCATCGCGGGTGGCCGTAATCAAAACGCAACACGCGGTGATACATACGCACCTCGTTTGATTTATGCGTTTGACGTTCCCGGTAAGGACCTTGCAGAGGCCAACGGTGAGATGGACCTTGCGCGTATTATTCAACATTACCCAGAGTTAGCTCTTGCTGATTTCCACGAGCGAATTGCAGAGCAGTTCTCACAGGGAACAGGCCTTGGAGTGGGTGGCTTCGCTACTCTTAACGGAGCAACGACTTACAGCCCGAACGGTGCTGCTCGATCTGGCGCAATTAAGTTTGCTCCACGCTCTGGTGGTGGCTCACAGGAAGCCGGTGGTGCTGCTGTTGGTTTGTCTGACCTTCGTTTCGGCCTTACCTCTGGAACAACTGATGGGTGGTACAATCAATTCGCAGATATTCCGGGTGCTGGTTTTGCTGCTTCTAATGGTCGTAAATTCATGCGCGAAGTTTATTACGCAGCTTCTCGTCAGATGAAGACCATGGGTCCAGTTGACCTTCTCCTCGGAGATGAAGCGTCTTACCTTAACTACCTTGACAGCCTTGATTCACAGGTACGCATCATCACTGATTCGACCAAAGAAGGCGATCGTGCTCCACGCAAGATCCAACAGGGCGTTAAGTTCCTCGATGCAGACTTCTACCTTGAAGACAGCATTGATATTACAAGCGCAGCGTTCAACCAGGGCGGAGCCCCAGGGCCTGCTAACGATGGTGTCATTTACTTCCTTAACACCGCAACATGGTACGCATACACGCTTGGCCATGATGCAAATCGCGAAACTAAGGGTGACTTCTCTGTACGCGGACCATTCCGTATTCCAGAGCAGGACCTCTTCCGTTACGAGATCGTGTTAAATATGGGCATCCACACTAACCAACTTCGTGCAAACGGTGCTGTCACCGGTGGCGCAGTAGCTTAGGAGGCTAACATGTCTGGATTTACAACAGCCGCTGGTGTCAGCGTTACTCAAACGACAACAAGTCAACAGGCTCCATTGGGATTCCAAATTACAGTTCCAACTGCTAATAATGGAAACGCTGTGTACACATATGTGCGTGCGGCAAATCCTATTCCCTACGGAATCACCTGTGCAAAGGTTCCTGCAGCCGCTGCATCAGCCACCTCAGGTCTGGCCGGTTACGACTTTGCTGACCTTGCTACGGCAGCAATGGCAATGGACCGATACGTCGGTGTTGCTCAACAAGTCCCAACAGCAGCGAATCCTTCTGGAGGGATTCCTGCACTTCATTACGGGTTTGTTCTTACCCGTGGCGTTGGTGTTGCGGTAGTCAATAGCGCATCTGCGGCTAACGACGCACTTGTTGTGCATACTGCTGGTGGTCAGCTAGATGACGCTGCTGCTTCTGCAGCAAACACAGAAGTGGGCGTTGTCCTCGGTGACGCGATCGGAGCCGCTGGTTCCGGAAACGTATACGTTAATTTCGCTGGCTAATCTGTAGAAGTTACGACTACTTGGTGGTAGTGTAGGGGCGGTAGGTTTTTGGCCTCCGCCCCTTTTTTATGAGGTGATATATGAACTTGAAGGACATTAGAGAGGCAATGTACGCTCAGGCCGACTACGGCCCAAAAAATAGCACTGGTGCTGACGAGCGTATGAACAAGTTCATCAATAGGGCTTACAATCTTATAGCCCTTGAAGCACCGTTTCTTTTCTTTGAAGAAATACTTAGGGTCGCAACTCAGCCTGATGTCATTCCTGATGCGTCTAATACAGTATCTTTTGCTACGGACCTAACTTGGGATGTGGACGGGAACCCTATGTTTCCCAAGGGTGCTACTGGTGAAGTGTTGCAGCCCAATCCTTGGGTTATAAAGCAGGACCCTGTTGGTGCTGGAGGGACCTTAACTGACTGGCCAACAGACAGGTCTTGGGACGGGCGAGTTATTGAGATTCAAGACTCAAACAATGTGTGGCATAGAAATATTATTAGAACAGTTTGGAACGCTTCATATCCGCAGACTCAGGTGTCTCGTCCCTTGCAGTGGAATAGAACGACACCGGCTACTGGTAAAATATTAAGCTTATGGACTCCGTGGGATACTTCTAAATATGGCAGTGGGCCATTTAGATACAGGATTTACACGCAAGAGTATGCTCTTCCTGACGACATTATTGAAGTGCATAGCACGAGGCTTTGGAAGACAAATAACTCTTGGCCCATGTCGGTCGTCAGCCAAGAGGATGCAGAGCGTCAAAACATCTTAGACAAGCATACGGATGTAGCGAAGGGGATTCCAAGAGTTATTTACCGAAGGCAGCATAAGCAGATACAGGGGCCATCAGTTGCCCCTGATGCAGCGCTTTCGAATACGGTAGACTTCGGGCAGTATGATAATCCACAGAGCATTACTAAGTACCCAAGATGGAAGGGTCCTGAGCCTGCTGGTCAATTTGAGTACGTGATCACATACACTTGGGGAAAGAGGGACATTTGGTTTAGAAATCAAGGGCTTTCATTGTGGAACGACAACCCTTACGACTGGGCTAATCCAGAGTATGGATCTGCTCCTACTGCAGCAGAGTGGACCGACGGTGACGGAAGAAAGGGCGCGGCTAACAGGTCTCAGGCAGGGCGTAATCGTTTTAGAGAGCCCTTGTACGAAAGCGCCCCGTCTCCTGCGTCTACAAAAGTAGTGACAGTTAACGCCTCTGATACAGGCCAAGGGATTATTTCTGCAGGCGGCGCTGCGGTTGTCTTGACTCTTCCAAACATCCAGTACATGCAGGGATTTATGATGATGGGCTCTGGACCATTATCCTCTGGTCACAATGGGGCGTTTGTAGGAGATATTCCGCCTCAGTATAATGAGGGCTTTGTCAGGGTAAACTCAAGACTAAGTGGTTGGCATGTAAGGGTGTATAGAAGAAGGATTACTGCTGACTTTACAAACTATACCCTGCTAAACACAGGCACTCCATCGAGCGGAGTAGTAGAGCCTGGGCAGTGGGTAGAAGGCTTAAAAAAACTAGATCTTCCTAATGCGTTTTTTCTGTTAGCAGAAGTAAATGTAGATTGGGACAACCAAGGATATTTCATTGATGATGGCACCATCCTTCCCGACTATCACCGCAGGCTTCGTGATACGCACGGGTATCAGACTATCGGTATGTACCCTACTCCTAATGACAGATACGAAGTTGAGATCAGATGCATACGAAGGCCAAAAGAGCTCAAGGATAATCAAGATGTCCCGTTGATACACGCAGAGGCGTGCGACTTGCTGGTTGACCGGGCGCTTCAGTTGCTGTATGAAACTGAAGGTAATATTAATATGATGCGCCTCGCAAAGGGGCGGTATGAGAGAAACCTCGTAACACTTTCTAAACGGTATGGAGACCTTGCATCATCGGCGGTCCCTATGCTCAAACGCTTGTCTAGAGCCACCCCTGGATACAGGACAAGTCTAAGGTATCGTCAGTGGTGGAATACGCCAAATCAGTAGGAGAAGTAATGAGTGAATCTAAATTAAAGGCCGGAAACGTGCTTCGATATGTCCCGGAAGATGGCAGTATCGAAGAGTACATGTGCTGGGCAACAGTAAATAGGCATGGAACAACATCTGCTTGGATCCAAAGGTTTGGCTTGGCTCGACAGCTTGTCACAGAGGAGCATGAGCTAGTAAAGCAGTCAGAGCTTGTGTCAGGAGACACGGCTGCCTTGCTCAGTAAAATTAAAGAGCTGGAAAGTGCAGTTGAGGAGCTTCAAAAGTCCGCATCCAAAAAGACAACTGTAAAGAAAAAAACGCCGGTGAGCAAAAAGGCTACTCAAGCTAAAGACGGTGAATGATGTCAGATGAGCGTCCGACTAAACGCTCGGGCCTTCTCAACATCCGAGCAGTTACTTCTAAGATATTTTCTCCAGACGAGTTGGCAAATGAGATCAACAATATGTCGGAGACGCGCAGAAATACGCTTAGAAGCGTAAGCGGGCCTGCTCCGTACATTCCTGCGTATGGCGGAACTGCTCAACCTTCTTTTGCGGATATGAACGGAATCTTTCACGGTACTCTTCGAGACGGTCAGAAAGAAGCTCTTTTGGCCACGGCGCACAATGGAACTACAAGAGTATTGCTTGAATTTAATGGGTGGTCTCGCTCATGGAATGAGGCCTATGCATATGAGCCTAACGAAGAAAAATCTTCATTCCCAGAATTCCCTACACAGTTTGAGCAGTGCTCTAATGGAATTGTAGTTATCAGCCAACATGATGCGCGACCGCGGTTCTACGACGAAGACGGTCACTTTGCTCCTCTTGGATATGACAAGGTTCCAGGAGCCCCTTCACTTCTGGGGCCCGAGGGGGGTGTGAGGTTCACCTTTGAAGATGACGCTGATTCAACGCAAACATCAACAACCCCAAACTCTGAAGGGTTTTCTCACGACGCAAATATTTTTAGTCAATGGACTCCTAATTCTCTTTCTAGAAAGACGCAGATGCATACAGCGTTTGGCAGGGGTCGCATTGGCACCACATTTTCAGATGGAACGGTTGAGGGGGAGCGCGGAGCCAGTAAAGAAAAAACGTCTTTTTCTACAATCGCTCTTAGGAACGGCATATCTCCGGGCATATTAAGGTCAGCATCATATACTGGCGCTGTGCAATGGGTTGACAAGTACGGCAATCTTTCAGCCGTTTCACCGACGAGCAACACAGTTACGTGGCATCAGCAGTCAGCAGCAGGGCCTGAAAACATACCTGTTGGCACGTTGGTTGGTCAGGCGGCCTATGACAAAGAACAGTTAAGTCAGCCGCCCGAAAACCTGTTGAAGCAAATAATGTGGCAAAACGTTTCTGTTTGCCAAGAGCGCAGTTCGGAGGCGAAGACTATTGGTCGAAATCTTTTGCGCACAAGGGACTCGTTGAATCAAGAGTCCTTCAATACGCTTTTTCTTTTGCCCTCAAATGCAGACGGCGGGGTGTTTACTTTTTCCACTTTGCCGGACAACCAGAGTGAAATTTACATTGATAATGGCCCAGACGCTTGGCTTATTGCAGAGTCTCCAAAGGTTGTTCCAATGCAGCGATTTCGTCTATGCAAGCAGGCATTTGGAAGAATGTTTTTTGCAAACGACCCCAGTGACCCCGGCTTAGTAAGATATTCCATGAAGGGTCGATGGGGAACGCTCCTCGAGGACAACCTGTTCTACCCAGATCCGTCTGGAGGCATGATTACAGGAATGGCAACGGTGCAAGAGGGCCTGCTGGTGTTTACCGAGGGCTCTACATTTTTAATACAAGACACAAGCCAAGAAACGGGATTTGCCGTCACGACCCTCAGTAGGCAATACGGATGTGTTGCCCCGAGCTCAATCGCATCTATGCCGGACGGGACCACAATCTGGCTAGGGAAGCGTGCATTTTATGCGTACCAGAACGGAAAAGTTGCATATTTTTCTGAAAGTATCCGAGAAGAGCTGAGATACCTCAACACTTCAAGACAAAAACAATCAGTTGCTGCGGTGGATTTAGAATCTGGTGAGTACAGATGCTGGGTTCCGATGTACAGCAGTAAGGTAAATGACAAGTGTTTTGTTTTTGACTCAAGGCAGCCCAATACCGGGTGGCGCACTAGAACGGACATAAAGGCCTCGTCTGTTTGCGTTACGCAAGATCACCGCTCTTACATGCTGGCGACAGGCTCGGTGGGCACAGAGCCCAATTTAACGCCTTTTTCGACCTACCTTTTGGACAAAGAGGTGGCCAGCACAGTCTACGCACTGCCCGCCAGGACTTACACTATAGAAACAAACTGGCTGTTAAACGAAGCGCAGTACGATGCAAAGACACCAATTACGGTTTACATATGGATGTTGGAGACCTCGTCGCAAAGTCTTAATGTAAAGGTGTACAGGGACTGGAGAAAAAGTATCGTTCACACTGAGACCGTTAATCTGTATTACGAAAAGGACGTGCCTCCGTTTTACGGTACTACAAAGCTTGACTCTGGAGAGACCATCAGAAAAGCCAGACCTTACTGGTCTAAGGCAAAGGTATTTGTACCGGGATGTGAGGTTTTTAAAATCGTCTTAGAGTCTTCTGATAAGATTGAGTTCGTGGGTCTGTCGTACGACTACGTACCACACCCATCCGGCGGCGCGAGGGTTCAGCAATGAGTTGGAAGTTCCCAGAAAGCATATTAGGGCCCAATAAAGTCATCACAGAAGAGGGCCTCAATGACGGGTTTGTGCCTGCAGCCATGGAGGCTCAGGGCAGGATCAACGAGCATAACCTAAAGTCAGGAATAATAACCGGAACGTCTTGGGGTTCTGGTGGCGACAAATACATTCCAGATACAAACGTTGAGGCTGCCAACTTTGGGCTTGAATATGTGAACACAAGGGGGACGAACCAGACCGCGGCAGAGGGAGGTACTGGTGCAACTAGAGGCGCTTGGTGCGTCATTGATGATGTAACTGGACACAACAATACTGGAGATAAGCCAGAGCTGGATGGAGGCATAAGAATTGACCTCACTCCAGCGTGGTCAGTGCTGGGAGCAAAAGAACCTCCGTTTCAGCGACCTGTAGGCGAGACGACCCCCAGGCCGATGCAAGTATCGTTTTTTGCCGAAGAAAAGATGTCTTTGTGGATTATGTCTTCTTTCCAAG
>UEXM01001230.1_pt1 | contig 22603 bp, 32 predicted proteins | sample 1796661 | NCBI WGS metagenome assembly UEXM01 (sample SAMEA4772469, study PRJEB27181) | metagenome | reverse complement strand
TCAGACTTCCAGACGTTGAAAGCGATGATATTCATAATACGATATGCTTTCTGCGCCCATTCGTTGTTTGGCGGGGACGTTGTAGCGCAGAGCACTGCTGACAATGCTATGGCAAAGGTCACGCCATGAAATACGTTAATCAAGAAGTCCATCGTTATGATCCCAGTGTTGGTCGAGTATCTGGAAAGTCTGAAGTGCTAGGCCAATCCCGTAGTGCCTGACGATACGTTAAGATGTTATCTCGGTTAGGCCAGTCTGAGATTCGTGCTGCTTGATCTGTGGAGTGTAGCTCCATGTCACGCCACATACGCCCAGAGTCTTCTGCTGAAGGCGCTGATGGAGTAGGCGCTACATACACCTCATAGTGGTCAAAGTTAGCTTCGACAAACTCAGCATCAGCAATGATCGTGTTAATTACGTTGCCGCCTTCGGCATCTAAAATATTATATTTCACTTAAATCTCCTTACGGTATGTACTGAAAAATGACTATGCCTTCACCGCCACGCCCACCTAACGGCCCATAGGTTCCTGTTCCAAAGTAAGCACCGCCACCGCCACCACCAATAGACGCATTACCGCCTGTCGGATAGTTATACCCAGAACTTATGCCAACGCCTCCTGCACCAGATAGAGGCGCAGCATCAGCATTCTTGAAACCCTGTGCGTTACCACCACCGTAGCAGCCAGCACCCGGAAGACCTCCGGCAATTTGCCCTAAAGAACAAGACCAAAAGTCGCCTATAATGTCGCAATCACCACCCATTCTCATGCCGGAGCTACCATCCGATGCTTCAAAACCTTGCTCTCCTGTGCCTGTTAATCCAACAGCGCCGCCTCCTCTGCTCTTGCCACCAGCACCTCCTGTATAATTAACATCACCATTGGATGCAGAGCCTCCGGGGGCATCTGTTGCTGTATTTGTTCTATCGTGACCTGTACCGCCATTAGCGGTCAAAGTGGCTGATAAGCCTGTTCCAGCAACCGTAGAGTTACCTCCATTGCCACCAGCTTGGTTTACTTGGACAGGTACATGACCTGCTCCAATAACAACCGTAAAAGAGCTAGAGGTGGTGACAGCTAAACTATTCTTCCTGCAATATCCACCTGCTCCTCCGGCACCATTGGTAGTTTGGGAGTTAGAGGCAGATCCACTTCCACCTGCACCAATAACATGAATCATTACATTGCCGTCTTTTGGCGGCACAAAAGTCTGAGAACTGGTCAGAAAAAATGTAGGAAATTGTTTAGTACCGCCTAAAATAACCGCCATACTCAATCTCCTATGGTATGTACTGAAAAATTACTAGACCTTGACCACCACGGCCTCCTAATGGCCCCCAAGTTCCTTGTCCGTAATAACAACGGCCCCCACCGCCTCCAATGAGTGCAGCGCCGCCGACTGGATAACAATATTGACCACCTATGACGCTACCTCCTCCACCAGACAGAGGCCCAGCATTAGCTTGAAAAAAACTCATAGATCCATCGTTGTCATAACACCCTACTCCGGGAAGCCCCCCTGCAATTTCTCCTAAAGAACTACGCCAAAGATCCCCCAAAACATCACAAGACCCGCCCATTGATTGACCGCCATCTCCGGGGTTTCCACCGGCATCGAAACCTTGAGCGCCTGTGCCTCCTATTCCAACAGCACCACCGCCTCTAAACTTTCCGCCAGCCCCGCCTGTGTTGTTGACATCTCCATTTGAGGCGGCTCCACCTGCGGCAGTAGAGGTTGCATCAGTCCTTGGATGCCCTGTGCCTCCATTGGCAGTCAAAGTCGATGAAAGACCTGTACCGGCAACAGTAGAATTGCCGCCATTACCCCCCGCTTGATTTGTTGTAGTAGGTTTATGACCTGCCCCAACAACAACAGTAAACGAGCTAGATGTAGTAACGGCTAGACTGTTTTTCTTACAGTACCCCCCTGCTCCACCACCACCATTAACCGAGGAGCTGTTAGCGCCAGACCCACTCCCACCCGCGCCAATAACATGGATGCAAACATTGCCATCTAAAGGCGGGACAAAAGTTTGAGACTTGCTTAAAAAAATTACAGGGTAATCTTTAAGACCACCTAAAATAACTGCCATGTTAAATCTCCTCTAGAGTTCTAAGAACCCGATTGTACTGTCTACAAACACAAGTTGAGTAGCACTTCCGCTTGCTAAGGTTCCGTCTGATGCTGTCGAGTTAATCTTCTGTGAGTTACGCCCAATGGTCACTGTGCCACCTCCTGTGGCCTTAATAGTCACGGTGTTCCCAGCACTTGCAGAGGCAGGTAAAGTAATTGTAACTGCACTTGAGCTATTCACAATAATTTGATCTCCCGCCAAAGCAGTATATGCGCTGGTTTTGACAAGCCAAGAATTGTATGCCCCGCCAACGGTAGCAAAAGATAGCACTCCAGAACCGTCAGTTGTTAACACCTGCCCACTGTCGCCGTCTGAGCTAGGCAGTGTCAGGGTAATATCTGCTGTAGAAGCAGGGCCAATCAACGTGACCTTGTTTGTGCCGTTATCGCTGTCCTCAAAAAACTCTATAAAGCCTGCGCTTGTAGCACCATTTTTTAGCTGTATTCCTGCATTTGCTATAGGTGTTGTAAGAGTAGGCGTAGTGAGGGTCTTGTTGGTTAGGGTGTCAGTCGTTGTCTTGCCAACTAACGTGTCTGTAGTAGCTGGTAGTGTCAGCGTAATGTTGCCGCTAAACGCGCTATGAGCAGGAGCCAGTATCCTTGCATAGTGCGCGTTGGAAGACTCGCAATAGAAATCTATATAAGACTGCGCCCCACCATTTTTTATAGAAATTGCACCTTGAGAAATAGCAACACCATTAGTTGAGCCGCCAGCCACTTGAACATTTCCAGAGGCAGTCAGTGCCGCCACAGTTGTTGTGCCCGTGAGATCAAGGTCTACGAGAGCGTCAACTATCGCTGCGCCTGACCCAGCCCCATCTGAATAGACTGCTTTGGTCTGACCAGTGGGAATTGTGACATTCGCGCCAGAGCCTTGGCTGATGATGATGCTCTGTGATCCGCTGGTGGCGTTCTCAATGAACCACAGCTTGCTGACCGTGTTCGGCCCTATAGTGATGGTGCAAGCTGAATCAAGAGTGCCAGTATATTTGAGGAAGAGACTGCGGCCCGGATCAGTAGAACCATCAGCAATGGTGGTAGTGTGAGTATCAGCATTCGTCGTAATAGCTTCCGTCCCAAAGGAAAAAGCCTCTGCAATTAGCTCTAAATTGGTATTTGTGGTATTGCCCCAAGTGCCCGAGCCTTCCCCGGTAGCCAATTCTGAGAGCCTAAGATCGTTGACGTAAGTTACCATTTGATCACCTGTTGTGCGGCATCACGGCCTGCTTTAATTTCTTCATGCCTGCGAACTGGCTCATCTACCGATAACCGAGTAGTTCGCAGATTGTGTTGTACTGATTGGATTGTAAGACGGCGTTTGGTTTGTGTCTATCTCACCCCATACCAGAATATTACCGACGCTTGCAACCATTGAAACGCCAACGGGGTTAACACCCGCGCCAGCCGACGTGCTTACACCGCCCACGCCAGAGTTTATCTGCTGGCCCGTCACGGGTACGGAATTGCGGGTTTGTTGAATGACTTGACCAATCGCTGAAGTGATCGACTGGCCCGTAAGCGTGACGTTGGCCTTAGCGTTAAATGTCAAAGCGCCAACGGCTGAAGTAATCGACTGGCCCGTAGGCTCTACGATAGCGCCACTTTGTACCGTTAGAACCGAGCCAACGGCGGACGTTATCTGGACATCAACGGTGACCAGACTGTTCCAAGCACCTTGACCCCATGAGCTTCGGCCCCAGCCAGAGTCAAATGCTTGACCAGTGACCGAAACAACTGTGCCTGCGATTGCTGTCGGAGCGCCAACGGCTGCGGTTATTGCTTGCCCAGTCGTGGTGAACTGAATGGATTCATGGACTGTGACCGAGCCAACAGCAGAGGTAATGGCAACGCCGTTGACGGTTACATTTTTTTGCAGGTCTACCGTTACAGCGCCCACAGAGGCAGTCGCCTGCTGACCCGTAGGCGTTACATTTTGGAAAAGGGTGCTACCCCAGCCGCCTTGACCCCATGTTCCGCGACCCCAGCCTTCCTGAGACATCAGTCAGCCAACTTAGATTTAGCGTCTTTCAGGCGCTGAACTGCTGTTCGCATGATGTCTCGAACAGCATTCGTCATGAAATCTGTCGCAAGAGAGGCTTCCATCGTCTCGATAGCCTCTTCAATATCGTCTAAAGCCGTCATAATGACCTCCGTTGAGGTCATCATAATACGGACTAAGCGGCGTCAGGAACACCCTGAAATTTTCGGTTCAAAATCCGCTGCACCTTGGAATGCGTGAGCGGCGGTATGTTGTGCATACTGTTGACCTGCTTGGCTATCTTGCGAGGGCCAAGACCGCGTTTGTGCAGCTTGTAGATCGTCTTCAACACCACCTGCTCTTCGGGTACCTCGACCAGCTTCTTGCGGGTCTTGCTGCCCGTCTTGACCTCTTCGTGCCTAAAGCCATACGGAGCTGATCCGCCGATGGCGTAGCCGCGAGATGCCCAGTCAAGCTTACCTGCCGCGAAGCGATCCTTGATCGTCGCGTGTTCGATCTCGGCAACCGCTGACAACACCATCAGCATGATCTGGTTGGCCATCGAGTTCATATCGAACTTGGCATCCAAGCCCTTCGATCTGCCTGCGTCTGGGTAGACAATCGGCATCTCACCAAACTGCTCACAGAAGTACAGGGTGATCCCAATGTCTTGCAGCACAGGAATCAGGCCCAACAGGTCAGAGCTGGAGCGGCTCAATCGGTCAAGCCGAGTGCAGATCACCACGTCATGACGGTCAATCACGTCAGTCATATCTCGACTGGCGGGTCGATCTAGCACCGCATGGGTGCCAGAGATACCCTCATCTGCAAAGAACTCGGTAACCTCACGGTTGTACTTCTCGCGCACAAACTCGCTGATCTGCTGCTTCTGCGTCTCCAATGAGATGCCAGACTTGACCTGCTCATCTGTCGATACGCGGACGTAGCCGTAGATGTTGTTTATTTGCTTGAGTGGGTTGCCGCTCATTTCACACCGCCTTTGTAGCCATAGTCGGCCATCTCTTCGTGCAGCCGCTGCCAGTTGATATCGAGCGGCATGTTATCGGTGCTGCGGTCAGCGAACATCACCTGACCGTCTTTGACCAACTCCACGCCGTACACCGCCTTGGGCATCCCATCGTACACAATGTCGATGTCGTGCTTCAGGCAGGTGCGGCGCACTCGGTTGTAGAAAACCTTCTTTGCTTGGGCGCTCACGCTGCGCCCTCCTGCAAAAATTCTGCGTACAGCTTTTTGGCTTCATCCGTCGCGCCAAGCTTGCGAGCCTGCGCTGCAAGAAAGAAGCCCAGCTCTTTATTCTCGAAAGCGTTTTCGGTAAAGCGAAGAACTGCTTGGTCAACCACTTTCGCGGCCTTGCGAAACAGCCCCGGCAGCAACATAGCCTCAACAGGCTGTAGATCGTGCTGCTGCGCGAACTTGTTAAGCTCTAGGGTAAAGCGTTTAGCGGCTTGGGTCACAATTACGTTATCGGTCATCACGTTTCTCCTGTAAGTGAAATTGCAGTCTAAGGGTATCCGTGTCGATGTGCAACACTTTATTTGAATAAATTCTTTTGTGTAGGTGTTTGCATATGGGCACGGCGCGTGGTAGGCTGTTGGAAACCAACAACGGAGAACGTGATGAGTTCCGAAATCAAATCAAAGCGCGGTCACAACGTGACACCCGACGAGCACAAGCTGGTCGTGAAGTTTGCCAAGCAGTGCCTGCGGGAGATCTGCAAGAAACAATACGAGGTTCAAATCGGGGTCACATACCCGAAGGTTCAACCTTTGACCTACGCGGACGCCCTCAAGCGATTACAAGTCGAGACCAAATATCGAAGCCAACGCAGCTACGGTGGTGCCCAGCGCATTTCTATTGATCTGAAGGATTACCGAAATAGCTGTACCTCTTTTCACGAATACAAGTCATTTGAAAGCGACTCCGTGATCGGCACCATCAAAGACTGCGATGACCGTGAACTGCTGCTCAAATGCTTGGTAGCTCACGAGGTGGCGCACCACATTCAGATGCGGTACGGCCCGTTCACTCGTTATCTCAAAAAGACCTATCACAAGCCGCATGGCGATGCGTTCAAGACGATCTATCGTGAGCTGCGGCGCACGTTGGTCAACCCTTACATCGAACCAGTTCAGGAGGTAGCGTAATGACTTTACTTAAAACCCAATACCTTCAGCTCACCAACGAAGAGATCGAGATGCTGTCTACGCTTATGCGTAGCAGCTCCGACGATCCTCGCGTCAACGGGCTGATCGGCACCTGCTTTTGGTTTCAGTGCCACGGTAAAGACGAAGAGGCCGAGCTAAAAGCTCGGTGGACGAGTATCGAGCAGAAGCTCGCTAAGTTTGTGGAGGATCAAGATGGAAAAGCTAATTAAGCTGCTACGCAACCACGACTGGTATTTCCAGTACAGCGATGACCACAAGGTGTGGCAGCGTGGGGTGATGCAGCGAGCTGCGATCAATGCCGAGGCTGAGCGCCTTGGCAGACCAGAGTTGGTCGAACAAGCCTTCGAGGAATACAAGGCTGGGGATCTGGCGTGGTGGCTGGCGGAGCTGGAGGAGATCAGTGGATAAGTATTTCCAAACACTCGACGCCGCAGCGTTCCGCATGATGCTGGAAGCTGATAGCGACAAAGCCATGACGCTTTACCGCCATGTGCTCGACAGGCACCATGACGCAGGGCCAGAGGCCGATTACATCATTCGATTGTGGAAACAAGAACGAGGCATCAATGCGAAAAATGACAGTAATAGCTGAAGTCAGCGTGAAGACGCTGGTGGATCTCGATGTCCTCGAAGACCTGATCGAAGACGTGATACTCGAAGCCCTTCACCAAGACGAAGAGGTCGAGGTGAAGGTGACTGCGGAGTTTGTGAAGGTGGCTAAATAGCCACGTCCATTGCGCTCTTAGTCGCCTCTCGCTCTGGCTCACCGAAGATGTCTTCGTAAACGTACTTGCCGCCTCGATATAACGCGCCAAGCGGTGTATATCGCTGCTCATCTGCGCGTATGTAATCCAATAAGTCTTCAACCTGCGGCTTTGCAGATTCGACTATCGGTTGCAACAATCCAGCAATGCCTTCTTGCGCCTTCTGGCTGATCTCACGACCTATCTCGCTGGTGGGGTCGTAGTTCAACGCACCACTCACGCCTTCACGCAACGCCTTGATCCGAGCAGCAGATTCTTCATCAGTAAGATCGCCTGCAATCCTGCGTGGCAAGCCTTGCGTAAACTCAGCCAACCCTGCCAAACCGCCGACAATCGGCGCTCCTGCGGCTGTGAGGGCGTCTAAAGCGACCTCAAACGGCGCTCCTTCTGCCTGCGATGTCGCAGCCCTAGCTTCTTGCATAGCGCCCATCGCGCCTAGTCCTGCGGCAAACGGGGCGCTTGCCAGTATCTTGGGGGAACCTTTCTTTTTAGGGTCAAACTTAGCGTTAACCGAGCGGATATCGGAAGGCTCGAAAACGGCCAACGTAGTGAACGGCTCATCTGCGCCAGAGCTTTCTTTCAAGAACATAGAGTCATAGCCCTTGGTCTTTAAGAAATCTACTACCTCTTTGTTTTCATACATAAGGTAATTGCCGTCTTTTAAGGCATCCTTGTATGTAGGAAAGCCGCTGCCGAATGGCGCATTGAAACGCTCTTCGCCAAATAGCTCTTCCAAGACACCAAAATCTTTACTTGGCACAAATGGCTTTTTAGCCCTAGTAACAACGGGGTAGATGGCGCTGTCGGCCTCTCGTTCCTCTCGAAGTAGTTGTTGGCTTTTGGGATTCAAAACCTCTAGGTAATACTGGCTGCGTTGATCTTCTGGCAGTGATTCCAGTATCTCATTTGCTTCTTTATTGAACTGCTTTTTCTCTGCCCTCACGCCTTCAATGGCACCAGTGCCGCCTTGCCTTTCTTGAAACTTGCCTTTTCCAAGCCAGTTATTTGCAAACTCTTTGCTTGGGGTCAGGAAAACAAGACCGTCATCATAACCCGGCACAAACTCATCGATGTCTTGCTTGCTGGCGTGGTACATGACGTTATCGAGGTCATAGCCCTGCTCTTTGGCTTGTTTGAGGCTTTGTTCACGACTTTTGTCTATAGTTGTTTTGAGACTACCCAAGCCTCCAGCTTGAGCTTCTTGCGCCGACAAAGCCGTGGCAGCGAGAAATGTCGCCCCGCCAATCGGCGCCAATATCGGTGGTGCGCTTGCGAGTATGTTGGGCGAGTCAGCTTTTGCGGGGTCAAACTTAGCGTTTATTGAGCGAATCAGGTTTTCGTTACCGGGGAATACGATGGTGTGCATTTTGCCTGCACCCATGCCTGCAAACCTTTCACCAACTGTGTTATCAACAACGCCCTTGTAACCAAGGTCGATTAACACGTTTTGCACAATCTGGCCGTTATTCAACAATTCGCCAGTGTCAAAATCCTCGTTGTAAGAACCGCGAATGAGATCATTCATCTCGCTCAAATCGATTTGACCGCTTTCCATAGCTGAGTCAATTACCCGACCGACCACCTCATCACCAGCCCCTGCACTTCTAAGACTGTATGAAAGTTCTGCAATGGGACTTTCATAGTCGGTGTTTTCGAGTTCTTGAGCGTACTCGAATATAGCGTCCTCATAAGCCTCATCGCTATCAAAGTCCGTTCGGAATATTTCTTCTTCGGCGGCGTCGTAATATTGTGTTTTATCAATATCAATAACCGTTCTGTTTTTGCCGCCGATGACAGCAAAGTCTTTGTTGTTTACGAAGACAGGGTATATCACGCCCTCGTTTGGCCCCTTCAAAATAGATGTGGCCGCGAGGTTAGCGGCTTCTTCAAGCGCCTCTCGGTAACCATTTTCCTCAAACTCATCGACCAGCTTTTCGAGTTTAGCAAATACCTCTGGGTCGTTTATCTTGTCCCAAAAGTCTGGGTTTAGATCCCAGTCACTTTCCAAGCTTTCTTGTATGCTTTCAGAAAGCGAGTTGATTCGGCTCGTTAGGTCTGGCCCTTCGCCTGCGTAGTTACGGGAAGCGTCACTCGGAGATATGGTCAGGTAAGTGCCGTCACCAAAGTCGCTATTGCTGTTTGGCCTTGCGACAAACTCCTCGATATCAAACGTAGAGCCGTGATATAGGACTTGATCGGTCTTCAGGCCCATCTCATCGGCTTTACGCAGACTGTTGCCAAATTCTTTCAAGGCACCAGCCTGAACCTCTTGCGGTGTAACCAAGCCAGCGGACAGCAACGTGAACGTCAAAGCGCCGCCCGTCAGACCCGCTATAGAGTTTACGTCTACACCGCGAGCCTCCATGCGGCGCAAGATTTCCTCAGTGATCGTGCCTGATCTAGCTGGATTTTGAAGGGATCTAATTTCTTGGGCAGTAGGGTTGGCTGGATCTTTTACTTTTTTCTTCGCTGCACCAAACCTAGCTTTTGGCAATAAATCAAACACTGTCGCTGCGCTTGCGTTTTCAAGGACACCAACACCACCGCCGGGCACTGCAAACGGGTACGAAGGGTGAGCCGAGTCGAATATATCGATGTCGGCAAAGATGCGGCCTACGTTTTGAATACCAGCGTCTCGACCTACAAGCTGCTTAGGGTCTGCGTTAATCAATCGCGCAGCACCAATCGACAACCCGCCCTTGTCGCGGAACTGAACGTCCATCATGGTCATCAGCTCTTTGCGAATTGGGTCTGGAGTGTTGCGCCAGACTTCTACCGAGCTGGGGTCATCTATGCCTTTCCAACCTTCAACTTTTAGCCCAGCGTTCACGCGCTTGCCTTTAACCATGCTGCCTGTGGTGCGATAAGACCTCATAGCCTTGTCCAAGGCTTTCTTTGTCGCCTTGGTCATGTTGGCTGCGGCATAGCCGAGCATCAGCTCGCCTGTCGTTGTAGAAAAGTCGCCGCCAGTCGGAGCCATGCGCCACGGGATGTACAGCGGGTCTTTGCCAGACTTAGACCTCAAATCTCTAGCCAACTCTAAAATTTTGGCGGCAGGAGCTTTTGCAGACGCCCAAACCGCGCTGGGGTTGTTGAACATAAAGTCCTGACCGCCCGGCAGGTGAATCGGATCGACCAACTGCACCCTGTTGATGCTTTTAACATCACCTCCTGCACGGGTTCTGTCAGACATCGAGGTGACAAAGTCTTCGCCTTCAAGCTCTGATAGCGCCAACCGAGGCATAGGCTGCGTGTAATTGCTGCCAATGATCTCAGCCTCTAGGTTGCGGAGCATATCTTGCTCTTTTGCCCGTGGGTCAAACCGTGGGTCGAAATCACCTTTGACGATTAGGTCGAGGATGCCGCCCTTGCTAAACTTGCGTATCTCCCCACCCTCCGCCTTCAACAATTCAGGCGAATCAAGGTCTTCAAAATCAGCGTTCACCGAGCGGATGTTTTTGGGGTCGAAAATGACAAGCTCATCCTGCACCTTGAACCCAGCAAAGCCATCGTCTGCCATTTTTTCTTGGGCTTGACGCTTGATGGTTTTGAAATCTGTTTTGTCTGATGCGTTTTTCTTGATGCTCTCGACTGCTTCGCCAAAATCTTCTCTAGTACCTACCTTTCCGCGCACAAAAACCGGCAAAACACGGGCACCCTCACCGAAAGGCGGCTCCTCAGTGTCTGATCTGTAAGATCGACGGATGTATTTCTGCGTGTAACTAGCATCAGGCGATAAATAAATACCCGGCCCTAGTTTTCCGCTTACAGAAGGACGTAACTGGGCAAATTCCCCAGATTCTGAGTCTGCAAACCTATCCGTGGCATGGTAATACACCGTATCGGTGTCAAAACCAGCCTTTTGAGCCTTCGCAAGACGGTCTGCACCCTTTGCAACGCCTCGAATAGCCCTCGCAGCGCCTCCAACGACGGGAATTACCCCCACACTCTGAAGCGCCGCTGCCCCAAAGTCTCCTTCGCGCAAATTTTCCATCAAACTGGGCGATCTTGGCCCCTGCATAACCATCTCAGCAGTAGAAACACCCGCTGCGGGGAACTCAGGGTACTCACCCGTGATGTCAACCATGCCCAGAGGGTCTGCAAAAGCCCCTCCGATGTTCGCAAGCTGGGCTGGAGTAAGCTTGGGAAGCTCAGGCTCAGGCGTTCTGCCCATCATCGTGCTGACAGAGCCGCCAAGGTTCATATTTTGCGGCTCAGCAGGCAAAAAAGGATTCAAACCAGCCTTAATTCGCTCCATAGCGTGACGCTTGGCCTTGATAACAATGCTTTTAGGCATTGGATCAACGCCAATACGCAAATTTTGCAGCAAAATACGCTCTTCTTTGGTCAAAGTCGGCACCATAGAGGGTATCTCGACCTCTCGACCACCAATCTCAACGCCAATAGACAGCTCCGTCATCGGTTTGCCGCTGTGCTTGTTGATAATCGGCCCTAAAAAACCAGTTTGAGACTTGAGAGAACCGTCGCGGCGGTAGGCGTCTGGACTCCTGCGCGGTGCTTCGGCTTCAAAGATGTCAACTTCACCGCCGTCAGCAAATCTTTTCTCGAATCTGGCCCCAATTTCAGGGTCACCCATCGTTGAAACCCGCGCTGACACGCCAGCAGACGAATTTTTGCCCAAAAGGTTAGGAAAACGCTTCTGAGCACTCAAACCGTACTGGGTTTCACCCTCATCTGGCCGATAGGCGGACACATCGACGCTAGAATTACGGCCCAAGGCACCCTCAAACCGCTTTGAAGCCATATAATCGTCGCCCATGCGCCGAATATTGATCGGCAAATTCAAACGAGACGCGATTTGGTTGAAAACCAGCTTGTCATTCGGGTCTGGGGAGTCTGCAAGCGCAACAACTTGAGCTATCGCGGCTCCCGTGAAGCCTTCGATGCCACTCAGAGCCTGCACAACCTGATTTTTAACCATGTCTTTGGCTTTTTGCTCAAGCGGATCGATATATCGACCACGAACCATGCGCTCAAGGCGATCTAAATCACGATCACGGGTCGAGCCAGTAACCGGAGGAGCGCCAAATATGTCGATATCGTCAAAACTGCTCATCGGCTGCGCCTGAACAAGTCCATTTCTAAGCTTCCCACACCACCACCGCTGTTAGCGTTAGTGTCTATGCCAATTTCACTCATGAGGCGAGCCATCTTCATAGCCTTCAGCTTTTTATTGTCTCGCATTTTTTTGCTTTTCATCGTTTTAGACTTCAAGCGGCCAAAACGACTCATGTCTGCATCGGAGACGCCGCCAACCAAACCTTTCAGAGCGCCCATTTGAGACAAATACCGCGCCATGTCCTCTCGTTGAAGTTGTTCATCGAAAGCCATACGCGCATCGCTTAACTCAGGCACAGGTTCGCGGTCTCTAGGCGAATAATATCGGCGCATAGCGCCATATTCGGGGTCTTCGATCACTTCAAAGTATTGGTTTCGGTCTGGATCGAAGATAAAACCAAGCTCTTCGTACACTGGGTCACGAAATGGGTTGTCGAATATGTCGATATCGTCCATGCCTGCCATTACGCAGCCTCTCGTTGGCCGTCAAAGCTCTCTTTCAGCAGGTCAAACCACTCATCGAGAGTGATAACCGCTGTCCGAGAGTTATCTCGCGCCATGTTTTCGTTAATCGCGTAGAGCGGCAGGCATACCCTGATCGCTTTGTTGTTGAACTTGTATATCAAAATGGGCGTGTTGTCGCCACAAGCCGCGCAGACCTGATCCCACCACGCGGGTGCATACCACCAGCCAGACTTATACGCCTTGCACTCAATCGAGTGGCGCGGGATCTGGATGTCGCAAAGGTCAGCGGTTTGATACTGGTCGAGGTTACGCTTGCAGGTGAAGCCAAGGGCATGTTGATCGGCAAACGCATTGATGCGCTTCACGATGTCGCGCTCGAATGTCGCACCCTTGTTTCTTGAATCTGCCATCGGGCGAGTTTATGCGAAAAAAAAATAGAAATAAAATTTTTGGGGGGTTACCTTTGCCCTGATCTTCGGATCAAACCCTGCTCATCCACCCCTTGATTTTTGATCATCCCGCAAAAATCGGATGGGCAGGGTACCTACCTTTCCCCATACAAATTTTTGGATACTGAGTGCGCCAAACCTTGCTATAGCTATCGCGCTCGCCGCGCTCGCCATATAGGGGTGTACGGGGGTCGCGCCACAGATCGATCTCTCAGGCTTTTTCCGACCCTATAGGGTTCCTACTGCCGCGCACGGGATCGCCTGATGCGGCGCTGTGAGCCGTCAGGTGCGCGATAAACCAGTCGAGGGTGGGTGATGACCTAGCCCGTATCGGCCCTGCTCAGAGCCACGCAGTCTTGGCGCAACCAGAGCGCCGCTTTCGCGGCGCGTAACGCATTGATTTTATTAGGATTTCCCCCAATTTAACATAATATCGGCATTTTTCCGAGATTTTGAGGGGCTGGGCGGGAGGCGGGGCCAGAACGATGTTCATTCCGCCAATGCGTAAAACCGACGAGGTTAGTCGCTCACACTGCCTTTTAAGAAGGCAACCCAATGCGTCTGGGCTTTTTTGCCAGACCTATGCCCGTACAAAGGCTTTTCTGTTGTCAAAGCCAGAATCTCTCGCAAAGGAATATCAACCTCGTTCCATTTGAATATCAACGTGCCGCCATGACAAAGAACTCGGAAGCATTCAGAAAACCCCAGCCGTAAATCATCTTGCCAAGTCTCTTTGTCTAAAGAGCCGTAACTAAAGCCAGTCACCGACTTCATAGACAAATTGCGAACGTGTGGCGGATCAAAAACGACGTGATGAAACGATTCGTCTTCGTATGGCATATCACGGAAATCGTGCAATTGATCCGGCTTAACTTCTTTCTTGCCGGGATTCACTGTGCAATGACTGACATCCAAAGTGCCTTCTCTGCAATCAGCAAAAAGGCAGCGGTCATCTGTCTTGTCGAACCACATCATTCGCCCACCGCAGCAGGCATCAAGAATTTTCTTTTCCATCATCACATATCTTTATCATTAATCTCTGACTCTACACCGAGCAGCTCGTTCAGCCTGCTTTTGATGTCTTCCTTCGTCATCTTCTGCAAGTCAGCGTTGATGTTCAGGTTCTGGCTGCGGTGGATCGTCAGGCCAGCGAGCTGGTTCAGCTCCTTCACTGCACTCACCGCTGCGTTGTACGCTCCGCTCTCGAATGCAGTCTCGGCTATGTTCCATAGCATCGAGCCAGTCTTCTGTGGCGTGATCGCGTACTTCTCTCGCAGCTCATCCTGCTTCACCCGAACCGCTCGCGTAACCTTCGGGAAGTCGTTGCCGTTGAGCATCTTGGTCGCTGCGCTCGCAGGAAACGAGAACCCCGCTCTCCGCGCAGCTTCTGTCTGCCCACACGCGCCTTCCGTGTAGTGCCACACGAAAGCCGCTTGCATGTCTGTGATGCCTGCCTCGTCATCCGCAACGAAAGCTTGTGGCGTCTCTACCAGTTGCTTTCGCTCTTTCCTTGGTCTGCCTCTTCTCGGCTTCTCATCAGCCATCCACTTTCCTTCAGTTCGTTAAACAACCCCCGCGCCTCTTCCTGCGGAAGAGGCGCTTGCCCTACGCCGTCGCGTTCATCGGCATTCATCAGTGACCACGCTATAAAGTTCTGCTCATCACTCGCGTCATCGTCATACTCGAATCGTTCCACATCCCGCTCCTCTGCCGAACAGGGTACTAGGGTCAGGGTACAGCGCCTCAAACTTTTTCAAAAACTTATACCCGTGTTTCTTACTGTATATAGGCTATATACTATTATTATTATTATTATTAAATAGTAGTACCCTACCCTACCCTGTTAATAACTACATACAAATCAATAACTTACAACAACCACCCACAGGGCACCTCTCAGGGTACCCTTAGAAATCCTTCGACCACGCGCCACTAAACTTATCTGCGTTGCCAACTTCGACCTTCGTATAGTCCAAGTCGTACACTTTCTTGCCGTTACTTTTGCGCGGTTCTAGCCCGTGGGCCGAGAGTACCCTGCTCGCATCTTTGATATCTGGCATCCTCGGCTGACTGATTCCAAGGTCTCTCAGCAGCTTTGTCATCTGCACTGGCTTGGTCTGTGTGCTCTGGAAATGGACGTGCTCAAGGATCAAATCCTCGACGCTAGACTGGGTGCGATAGTATTCGTTGGAGTCTTGCAGCATCTCTCGTTGCTCGTGGTTTAGGTACCAGTCGGTGTTTGGGTAGAGCGTCTCTTTGACCTCGGCCCAGAGCTGCTGCATGTCGATCCCGTGGTTTGCGTTGATCGCCGTGACGGGAACCACCCAGAAGCGTCGGTTGCCGCTGGTATCGGTCAAAAACTCACGGGCGTTGACGGAGGCGTAGAACGCTGTGCGGCGTTGGTAGGTTGTGCTGGCGCGGTCATAAGGTAGGCGCAGCTCGTCGCTCTTCTTCGTGACAAACGCCTTGAGCTGATCGATGTCGCTCTTCTTGAACGTGCTCTCGATCTCACCAAGCTCCACAATCCAATGGCTCACCGCCTGCTTCACGCTGTCCTTGTCACTAGGGTTCAATGTCGCACCTTCCAACAGCCAACCCTTGTCGTAGTCGGCCAGCCGCTTGAACCACAACGTCTTGCCCAGTCCCTGCGCCCCTTGAAACACCAGTATGCCTTCCAACGCCACGCCATTCGGCTCACACACCGCTGCTACGCAGGAAACCAGCCACTTCGTCATCAGCATCTCTTTCAGCGGCTCGTTGCTGCTGGTAATGGTTGCCAAGAAGTCTGCAAGCCTGCTGCGCTTATCCCACGGCCTACTTTCCATCCACTCTTTGACTGGGTTGTACTCCCGCGCCAACAGCTTCAAGTAATCACGCACCTTTTGGTGTGGCACACCGATCTGTATACAGCGATCCTCGATCTCAATCAGCGCACTCTCATCCTTCATATCAGCGATGAACTGGGTGTGCGGTATGATCGTTTCCATGTTCTTTTTGATGACGTTGTAGCGCACATCGATCTGGTTCACCGTCAGAACACCGCGCACATTGTCTTTGGTGTTCAGCAGCCGTCCCTTCTCCGTTTTGTTCCAGTCGTATTCGACTGGCACCTCCACGCTGTTCAGCTCAGGCATCAACTCACCCTCGATGGCGTGGTCGTTGTAGTCGCCTTTGCTCTGCGGCATCAGCACCTCGGCCTGAGCGCCGATACGCTGCACTACCTGCGCGGCCTTGATCGCTTCCTGCTCACCTGTCTTTGAGTCATCGAAGTCTGCGATAAAGACGTGCTTAGCCTGTGGAAAGTAGCCGCTGATCGTCTCAGCGACTGGAGACAGGTTGAAGGCATCGAAACAAACCACGACTGGCTGACTTAAATCGGCAAAGTAACTGGCCCCAGTCGCATAACCTTCGACGTAGTTGATGGTGTGCGCCTGACGCATTGATTCGGGGTCGATGACAAAGAAAGAACCTTTCTTCTTCGTGCCCTGCAAAAACTTCTTGCCGCCAGTGTCATCAATGTACTGGAGTCCAGCGACCTTGAGCTTGGCGTCGAGCACGGGTATGACCAATCTGTCGCCATCCTGCCGTAAACCGTGGTTGGTCACGCCCTTGCGCTTCAGATATGGATTGTCATCCGTGGCTTCTGAGTAACTGTCCCACAGCTCCCTCGCTCGCTTTGCTGCCTGAGCCTGCCGCTCTTCCCTGTCTTTCGCTGCCTGCTCACTCAGCAGTCGAATCTGCTCCCGCTGCTCATCGGTCATCTTGTGGCTGGATGCGTTCTCAGGTTTCCATGACGCTATCGGCTCGTCATTGCTCACCGTGCGGTCACCACAGCGGCCAAACGGCACCTCTTGATCGAGCCAGACCTGATACCAACCGACCAGCTTCTGCCTACCGCCGACCTCCATATAGGCTCTGCCAATGTCTCCGCCAACTACCAAACCCTTCTTCGGGTCAACCGTCATCCCGTTTGCCGCGAGGAATCCCTCGAAGTCAGCGCGGATATCACCGCTCAGCGGCCTAGTGAAATCCTTGCTGTTACCATCGGTTATTTTCAATCCCATGTATTTTTTCCTTGCATCACGTTTTCCAAGATGTGCATAATAGTACACCTTTTTGCAATTACACAAGGAAAACGCGATGGGAATCATAGCATCAGGTGGTGGCGGTGGAGACTTTGAGCAAGTCCCAACTGGAACCCACAACGCAATTTGCTACAAGTTGGTTGACGCTGGCACCACAATGAACGAATACCAAGGCGAAGTGAATAAGCGTCACAACGTATTTATCTTCTGGGAACTGCCAGAGCTGCGTATGGCAGATGACAGACCTATGTCGATCAACTGCCAATACACGCTGTCCCTGAATGAACGGGCCAAGCTACGTCAGCACTTGCAGGCATGGCGCAACAAATCGTTCACTGAAGAAGAGCTGAAGTCTTTTGACCTCACCAAAATCTTGGGCACAACCTGCAAGGTTGATGTCGGCTTAACCAGTGGCGGTAACGCCAAAGTGGTAGGCGTGTTCTGCGCGGACGGCGGTGCAAAGAAAGCCGCTACCGTGAACGACCAGACCATTTTCGACCTTGAGGACTACTGCAAGGAATTCACTGGCGAGTCTGATGAAGCCAGCAAGAAAGCCTGCGACATCTTCGAGGAGCTACCCCGCTTCATGCAGTGGCAGATTGGTGGGTGCGACGAACCGGGTAAAGACAAGATCGATCCATGCTTCGAGCTGCAAGCAGCAATGGCCAAAGGCGGTAACAAGCCAGAGCCAGTTGCGGAAGAGCCAAAGGCGGAAACACCAGTAGTCGAAGATGAATTTGAAGACGATATACCATTCTAAGGGGGTCAGGGATGACGAAACGAAGACACAACCGCAAGGCGGTCAAGGGCGCGTTAGTTAGAGAGTATCTGGATGAGCACGGCTTCACCAAGCCAGAAGTCTTGGCGGTTGAGTGCTCAGTCAGCGAAAGCTATGCGGGAAAGCAGTTGCGGATCTGGAAGCTGAAAAACAAGAGTTGGGTAGCTAAGCCGAAGGTTGCAGTCGCCAAGTCTGTTTCCGACGGCAGCACCGCTTCCTATTACGAGCTGCCAGCAGGTGCCAAAGAGCTGCAAGACCTGATCTCGCATAAAAACATGAACTCACAGGTTGGTGAGATATTCAGAGCGGCGTATCGCTATGGCGAGTCATCACACTCTGATGAGCTGCGTGACGCGAAGAAGATCAAGTTTTACATCGACGCTGAAATAAAACGCTTGGAGTCGAAATGATCCCCCGCAGATTGGTCGATTCGGCCAGATTGCCAACCTTCACCTCGTATGCCGTGATAGGGGCATTTAGTGTCGGTTTGCTGATAGGATTTGGTCTTGGCTAAGGGTTCCATCACGACCCTCCAACAGTGTCCCCGTCCACTGAGCCGAAGGCGGGGTTTTTTAGGGCAAGAGCTAACATACTCTTTCCTGCACGTTCCCCAGTCCGTGTGCCCGAAGGCTGGGGCTATTCGGAGACTGGCGTGGACAAAGACAGCGTAAAAGTAGCCATATTCATTGGCGTTGGCATTGTTGTAGCGATCAATCTGCTTTCGCTTGTCCTGACGGTCATCATCACTTGATAAGGAAAACAGATGGATTTCAAAGTAGGTATCTACGAAGACCTCGACTACCCCACATACGATTCGATCCCTGCGTGGCGATCTCACGATCTCAGCTCGATAGCTAAGTGCCCATACACTTGGAAAAACCAAGTGTTCAACAACTCCCCCGCTTTGCTCGAAGGCAGGGTGCAGCACACCGTGTTCTTGGAGCACCACAAGTTCTTTGACGAGTTCGCCATCGAGCCAGCGGTTGATAAGCGCACCAAGGTTGGCAAGTCTGAATATGCTGAATGGCTGGAAGACTTGGGTGATCGCACTGCCTGCAAACAGGACATGTACGACATCTGCATGGAGCGCCGTGAGGTTGTTTCCGACTTCATTCCAAAGCCAGAGCATCGCGTCGAGCTGACGTTGTGTTGGGTCTGGAATGGTCAGCCGTGCAAGGGCAAGCTCGACTGGCACACTGGCACTGACATCTGGGATCTCAAGACCTGCCGTGACGCTTCACCCAAAGGATTTAGAAGCGCGATCAATACGTTCCGATACCATCAGCAGGCTGCGTACTATCTGGCTGGCTGTCGAGCCGTTGGCCTGCCAACTGAGAAGTTTTACTTCTTGGCGCAGGAAAAGGCTCACCCATATCCGTTTGGCGTCTACACCCTATCGGATGAAGCCATAGCCTATGCCGACGCTCAGAACGAGCAGGCGATGGCTGTCGGTATCAAGTGCCGTGAGCAAGACCTGTACCTGCCGTACAACCAAGAGGGGATCAAAGAGTTTGGCCTTACTGACCTTAACTGAGGAAGAGCAGGCGCAAGAGAAGCAGTGGGCTGAAGACATCAAGTACCACGCTGCCCGATCAATCTGGAAGCGCAGAAACCACGCCACGCCAAACAACCCGCCACACCGCAGGGTGACGTGGGAACAATGGTTCGAGAAGAAGTTTGGTGAGCCGCTCACTGCGTACGCTGCCCGAATGGCAGAACAGAAAAGACAAAAGGGTTGACCGTGAGCTTTCTGTCCAAACTCAAGACTGAGCTGGAGGGCAAGGAAAAGATCAGCGAGGTGCAGGAGCTGCTGATGAATTACGCAACCTTGATGGTTGCGTATCCAGATGCTGGGGAAGATCAATCTAACCAGTGGCTCGAAGCCCTGAATGCTTGCAGGGTCGAGCTACGGCGCAGGTTTAGGCGGTAGCCAACTTCCAGTGTCCGAGTATTGCAATCGGTGAAAGTTGGCGTTTAGGGGCCGCTTATGCGGCTTCCTGTTTTGCATATTGACTAACGAAGTTAGCAATAGGGCCAGACCATTCCATCTCGAAAACATCGCTGTCGTAAGACTTTCGCTTGTAGGCGGCGACAAACCATCCGTCAATACGCTTCTTTACGTCGTATCGGTATTCAGTATCGCCGTGAGCTTCGTGCCCATCAGTCAGTTCTGCTCGCTCGTTTGCCCACAAGAAGCAAGTTAGTAGAGGGCGGTCACTGATACGCATAAGATCGAGAGTGTCTTTGAAGTAAGACGCTGCACCAGACAGGTATCCGTCGTAATGGATGTAGAAGGTTGCGGTGCTGAAGCCGCTTTTGATTTGGTATGTTGCTCTTGTTGACATTTTTTTTCCTTGAAAATTAGTGTGGGTGTGGGGCCGCTTACGCGGCCTCTGCATTTTTTAAGATGTTGATTTTGGCTTCGTGCAGTGTTTCAAACCTTTTTGGCTCGGTGACTTGACGCTCAGATATTGGGAAGGCTACCCAGCCTGCGCCAGCTTTCTCAAAGCGCACCATCCAGAAATCCAAGCCTTCAAAATATCCGTTTGCCTTGACTTCATAGCCTGTGTACCAAGACCCTTTCTTGAAGCTAAATTTCTTGAGCAAGTCTTTTTCGGATTCTAAATTCGCCGCTACTTCAGCAATGATTTGGTCGATGGTTTTGCTGCTGGTCATGTCCGTTCTCCGTTGTTGATGGCACCTATTATACTGATTACCGTGTCGTTGTACACATTTATTTACAAATAAGTGCAACTATTTACAAGTTAAGCCAAACTATTGTAGTTTTCGACTAGCCTTTTCTTGTCGTAAAGCCAGAAAACCAACAGGTAACGGTCACCACTGTCTACCGCTAGGCCACGGTGCAGGTTGGTGAAGGAAGGAAAGATCAAGGCGTGTCCGTTGGGTAACGGGTTCAGCACCCCGTGACTGTGAAACTCTGTGCCACCACCCTTGTACTCGTCGGTGTTTAGCGGCACCACCACACTGATGTCTGCGCTCTCGTCGTGATGCCATGCACCCTTCTGCTTGTCCTTGGGGTTGTAGTTGGCGATTTGAATCGAGGCTACGTCACGACAGTCCCTGTGGTACAAGACATTGAAGATAGGGTTCAGGACGTTTTGCACCACAAACCACATATTGCGATACAGTTCAGGCGTGTGCTCTTGCAGAACAATCTCTGGAATCTGTCTCAGCTCGTCCTCTTCTTGGTTAGGCTCGAAAGGTATCTCCTTCTCCATCTGCTTGATCTCTTCGACCAACATCTTGCAGAACTGCCTGCGGAACAAAGGCACCTTGTACACGTCTGGGAATATCTTCTTGCAGAGCTGAGAGGCAGGCGTTTTAGGCAAACTCTCACGCCCATTCTTAGCGCGAAAGTCCGCAATCATTGGCACTGTTTCCTGCACGGCTTTGTACAGGGGCTGATTCACCATCCAATGCGACTGCATGGACAGCATATAATTTTTGACTTCATACATTTGTGCAATGATATACAATCCTATACAATTGCTCAATATCAATTAGAGAACTGTCATGGAAATCGAAGAACCAGTAGCCGTAGATCGACGCAGAAAGTCGTTGGCTATCGACATAGAGACATACGAGATGCTGCGTGAGATATGCGCTAGAGAGCGCCGCACGTTGATTAGTCAGTTGCAGCTAATGATCGAAGACCGACACGAAGAGCTGTTCAATAGGGATCGCCATTGAAAAACATATTCAAGAAGAAGCCGACTCAGATACCACAGTCTTACCGACCTGTGGCTGACGCTGGCGAGGTGATAGACCTGTTCAGCAGGATGACCTTACATCAACAGGCCGCGCTACTACGGCTTTGTAGCCGCAACCTCATGATCGACTTTGAGGGCGACTTCCATATGGGTTACGACTTCGACTGGAACGTCAGTGGCGCAATGATCATCGCCAGCCCTGCCGAGCCAGACCTCCCCTTGTTAGGCGAGGGAAGCGATCCCGCCTAGTGGCCCTCTCAGCCGCATAGCCAACTCTCTATCCTTGTCTGATGGCAGGATGGTGGGCGACATAGCTGGGTCTATCTTGCCTAGTGCGGGGGCTGCTGACGGGCCTTGTGGGAGGGGTTCAAATGCAGATACGTCACCACCAACCTGTGGAACCGACAAGCCTTGCAGCATAGCCTGTGGATCTTCTAACGGCTGCTCTGGTTGAGTCACTTCCTTGGCACTCTCGATCATCTCTATGCCTTGAGGCCCACGCTCTAACTGACCCGTTGTTGGGTTAATCTCATCTGGCACCAGCCTGTCTTCAAGTATGTTGTCAAAAACTTCTGCGCCACCGCGAGTAGCTGCTTGAGAAACGAAGTAAACAGTAGGATTGACCGCGCTGATGCCTTTTGCCAAATCAGCCGCTACCGTTGGATCAATGAGCGCCTCAATAAGTTTGTCTTCGTAAACCTCACGTTGAAACGCAATGTTTGCCGCTGTCGCATCGTCAAAGCCTCGAATTAAAATTCGCTGCGGTATTTCCATAGCGGCTTTAATAGCGCCACCAGCTATCCGTCCTAAACCGCGAGTTTCTTTGTCTAAAAGCTTTTGCAGCGCCAACAAAGGCTGAGTGGGTGAGCCGCCTTTCGATGCGATAAAACTGGTCGCCTGCATCATCTCAACCAGATCAACGAAGTTTTGAAGCTCGACTGGCTCCAAAA